>OGCQ01000185.1_pt1 | contig 122674 bp, 122 predicted proteins | sample 1570161 | NCBI WGS metagenome assembly OGCQ01 (sample SAMEA4384402, study PRJEB24528) | human gut metagenome | reverse complement strand
ACGGCCCGGACTTCGAGACCTGCAAGTCCTGCATCGACGGCGGCTTCACCTCCGTCATGATCGACGCCTCCTCCAAGCCCTTTGCCGAAAATATCGAGATCACAAAGAAGGTCGTCGAGTACGCACATGACCACGGCGTCGTGGTCGAGGCCGAGCTCGGCACCCTCGCCGGTATCGAGGACGAGGTCAAGGTCGCCGCGCACGAGGCGTCCTACACCCATCCCGAAGAAGTCGAGGAATTCGTCTCCAAGACCGGCTGCGACTCCCTTGCCATCGCCATTGGTACCTCTCACGGTGCTTACAAGTTCAAGCCCGAGCAGTGCACCGTCAATGAGCAGGGCATCCTCGTCCCGCCCCCGCTGCGCTTCGATGTGCTGAAGGAAGTCTCCAAGCGTCTGCCCGGCTTCCCCATCGTGCTGCACGGCTCCTCCTCCGTCCCGCAGGAGTATGTCAAGATGATCAACGAGCACGGCGGCAAGATGCCCAACGCTATCGGCGTGCCCGAGGATCAGCTGCGCGAGGCCGCAAAGCTCTCCGTCTGCAAGATCAACATCGACTCCGACCTGCGCCTTGCCATGACCGGCACCGTGCGCGCCTTCCTCGATGAACATCCCGACAAGTTTGACCCGCGCGAGTATCTCAAGCCCGCCCGCGCCAACATCAAGGAGCTCGTCCGCCACAAGCTCGTCGATGTGCTCGGCTGCGCCGGCAAAGCCTAAGCGATAAGGAGAACTGCTATGAGTGAATTGAAAGGCGCGTGCATCATCGGCCAGTCCGGCGGCCCGACCTCCGTCATCAACGCGAGCGCTTACGGCGTCATCCGCACGGCGCTTGATTCCGGCTGCATCACGAATGTCTACGGCGCAGAGCACGGTATCAAGGGCGTGCTCGAAGACCGCCTGTTCGACATGAGTCAGGAAGACCCGAAGGAGCTGGAGCTTTTAAAGTACACCCCCTCCTCCGCCCTCGGCTCCTGCCGCTACAAGATGAAGGACCCCGACGAGGACGACACCGATTACAAGCGCATCCTTGAGGTATTCAAAAAGCACGACGTCCGCTATTTCTTCTACAACGGCGGAAATGACTCGATGGATACCTGCAATAAAATCAGCAAGTACATGCAGAAGGTCGGCTACGAGTGCCGCGTCATGGGCGTGCCCAAGACGATCGACAACGACCTTTATGGCACCGACCACTGCCCCGGCTACGCCAGCGCCGCCAAGTACATCGCGACGAGCCTGATGGAGGTCTATCAGGACGCGCACGTCTACGACACGGGCATGATCTGCATTGTCGAGATCATGGGCCGCCACGCCGGTTGGCTGACTGCCGCCGCCGCGCTCGCGACGAAGTACGGCGCGGGTCCCGACCTCATCTACCTGCCCGAGACTGATTTCGACATGGACACGTTCCTTGCCGACGTCGAGCGCATCTACAAGGAGACCGGCAGCTGTATGGTCGCCGTATCCGAGGGCATCCACTATGCCGATGGCAGCTTTGTCTCCGAGGCCAAGACCAGCGCGACGGACGGCTTTGGCCACGCGCAGCTCGGCGGCCTCGCCGCGCTGCTGGCGAGCATCGTGAAGGAAAAGACCGGCGCGAAGGTGCGCGGCATTGAGCTGTCGTTGCTCCAGCGCTGCGGCGCACACCTCGCAAGCGAGACCGATATCGAAGAGGCCGTCATGGCCGGTCGTGCCGCGGTGGAGAACGCCGTCGCCGGCATCACCGACAAGATGGTCGCCTTTGAGCGTGAGACTGTGGACGGCCACTACGTTTGCAAGACGAAGCTGCTGCCGCTCACCGAGGTCGCAAACTTCGAGAAGAAAATTCCCATCGAGTGGATCAACGACTCTCACAACGGCGTCAAGCAGGAGCTCATCGACTATGTCCTTCCCCTCATCCAAGGCGAGCCCAAGCTCCCGAAGGAGGACTCCCTCCCCCGTTTCGCCAAACTCAAAAAAGTGCTGGCCAAGTAAATCTTTCAGTAAAAAAGGAACCGATTCTTTCGAATCGGTTCCTTTTTATATCATTCCGGTCAGTCCTCTGCAAACCACTCGCCGAGAATATCTGTGGTAAGCGGCAGCGTCGTTTCCTTCGTGCCGCTTTCCGTGTAGAGCGTCAGCGTAACGGTATTGTCCTGTGCGTGATAGGTCTCCGCCCGCGCGGTCACGCCGAGGGGCGCACTCAGGCGCGCAAGCTGCGCGTCCGCCTTATCCCAGTCGACCTCACTGCGCTGAGAGCCCCCCTCCGCGGCGTTCCAACGGTAGACAAAAACACACGACATGCCGTCGCCAAAGGTGCTGCGCGTAATGAGTTCGCTGCGCCCATCTCCCGTGAGATCAAGCGGCCACGCGCCGTCGCCCTCCGCCGCATCATCAAAGTCATAGCCAGCGGTCCTTCCCGCATAGACGAAGCCCTGCTCCGTCAGCGCATAGAAGTCACAAACTGTCATAACCGTGCCTTGGATCGTTTCAAGCTCGAAGCCCGGAAATCCGAGCACATCGTCCCGTGCGGTGAGGGAGACTTTTTCGGCAGCGTTGCCATTCCCGATCCAAGTGCCGCGATTCACGCCGAACGGTATGTCGATCTCCGCACCGTCCGCGCCAAAGAGCGCGTAGCGCGCATAGCCAGCCTCATCCGGCTCGTAGACTCTCAGCGTGACGGTCTGATCACCGACCTCCTCGGTCTGCGTGAGCAGCGCGGTGGGCGCGTCAGCCTCCTCCGGTGGCAATTCCTCTATAATGGGCTGCGGGGTGCGGCTTGCTAAGATGATGCTGACAAGCGCCGCTGCCACCAGCAGCGGCAGCGCGATCTTTCGGCTCATATCCTCTTCCTCCTGTTATCCTTCTTATAGAACAGCATAACAGCGGGCAGCGGAAATGACAAGTTACAAAGTGATGACATTCCAGTTACAGGAATATAACAAAGCGAGAGGAACCTCCTCTCGCTTTGTTTCTTTACAGGATGATACAGATGAGACCGCCCGTGCCCTCGTTGATGATGCGCTCAAGCGTCTGGCGGAGCTTGAGGCGCGCGTCGTCCGGCATGTGCTTGAGCTTTGCCTGCAAGTCTTCGTTCACGATCTCGTGGAAGCTGCGGCCGAAGATGTTGGACTGCCAGATCTTCGTCGTGTCGCCCTCGAACTCCTGCAAGAGGTAGTTGACCATGTCCTCGCTCTGCTTTTCGTTGCCGACGATGGGCGAAACCGTCGTTTCGATGTCGGCGCGGATGATGTGCAGGCTCGGCGCGCTCGCCTTGAGCCTCACACCGTAGCGCCCGCCCTGCTTCATGATCTCCGGCTCCTCCAAGTTCAGCTCGTCGACCGTCGGCACAACGATACCGTAGCCTCTCTCGCGCGCATCGGACACCGCCTGCGCCACCTTGTCGTACTCCGCCTTGACCGACGAGAGCTCAGTGAGAAGGCTCAGCAGATCGCCGTCATCCTTCACATCGAAGCCCGACTGCTCGCTCAGCGTCCGGTAGAACAGTGCGCGCGGGAGCTGCAATTCCGCCGCGGCGACGCCCGTGCCGAGCTGAATGGACGTGATGCGCGCGCTGCTGACGCTTTCGCAGCCGCCGATGGCGCTGATCGCGCCCTGCACCTCTCGGATACAGTGGAGGCTGCCTGTGTTCTCGCGGATGGCCTGATAGAGGCCGCTTTTGATCGGGTGATCGTCGGCAAGCGCCTCGACCCACGGCGGGATGAAGAGGTCCAGCTCGCAGAGCGGGAACTCGTAAAGGATGGCCTTGAGAATCATTCCCACTGCGTTGTCGTCGAGCGTCAGGCAGTTGACGGGCAGACATGTCACGCCATAGCGTGAAGCGATATCCCTTGCCATTGTCTGCACGCGATCGCTTTCCGGCTCTGTCGCGTTGAGCAGGACGAGGAAGGGCTTGCCGATCTCCTGTAATTCGCGGATAACGCGGCCCTCGGCCTCTATGTAGTCCTCGCGCGGGATATCAGTGATACTGCCGTCGGTCGTCACAACGACGCCGATGGTCGAATGCTCGCGGATGACGCGCGTTGTGCCAAGCTCCGCCGCCTCGCTCATCGTCACCTCGTGGTCGAGCCACGGCGTCGAGACCATGCGGGGGCTCTCGCCCTCCATCTGCCCCGTCGCGCCCGGGATCATGTAGCCCACGCAGTCGATGAGCCGAACCGAGCAGCTGCTTCCCTCGTCAAGCGCGATGTCCACCGCCTCTTCCGGCACGAACTTCGGCTCCGCCGTCATCACCATGCGGCCGCTGCCGCTCTGCGGCAGCTCATCCTTCGCCCGCTCGCGGCGGTAGACATTGTCGATATTCGGGATGACCTGCGTTTCCATAAAGCGCTTGATGAACGTCGACTTGCCCGCGCGCACGGGGCCGACGACGCCGATGTAGATGTCCCCCGCCGTGCGGGTCGAAATATCCTGATAGATCTCCGTATTCATGCTCATACCCTCTTCCTCCGTTCCTCAGCGCCTGCGCGGGATCAGCAGCAGCTTTCCGATCACCGCGGCGGATTCCTCCTTGAGCTCGTTGGCCGCGAGGATGGCCTCGACCGTCGTGCGGTACAGCTTGGCAATATCCCACAGCCGCTCGCCCTGCTTCATCGCGCGGAGCACGAGCGAGGGGACGTTCTCGTCCTTTTTCCCGCACTCCTCGGCCTCAAGCGACTGAAGACAAGGATAACGCGGCGTTTCCGCCACGCTGACGGCAAACGTTACGGGGAAGCGCAGCTCCACGCCGTCCGCGCCGACGGACGCGGCGATCTCGCCCGCGTATATGTCCTGCACCCGCGCCTGTCCGTTGCCCGGAAGGTCGGTCTCGAGCAGCACCTCGCTCCGCCGCTCGGAGAGCAGCGGCACGGCGTTTTCGTCGAGATACAGCACGCGCAGATTCGCCGTCGCGCGCAGCGACGCGCTCTCTCCCCCGCCGCTCACGCCCGCGCTGCTGAAGATCACGTCCGTCGCCAGCACCGTCTGCACCTCGGCCCCGGTCTCGATCTTTTCGCGCACGAGCTGCTCGCGCAGCACCAGCGCCGCGCTGTCGCACAGCTCGACCGTCTCCGTCTTCGCGGTCAGGTCGTAGGCCGTGCTGTAAAGGTCCGCCACACAGCAAACGCTTTTCACCTCGCGCACCGCTGTGAACGCGCTGATGTAGAGCCGCAGCGAGATGGCGCGGTTGTTGTCCGGCTCGCTCTCGCTGCCGACATGGATCTCCGCGCCTGTCAGGCGCAGCGACGCGCGCACCGTCGTCTCGCCCTCCTCTTCGGCAAGGCCGTCTAGGATCTGCGAAAACGGCAATTCACTGCTCATCGACGCAAGATTCCCGCTCTCATCCAAGTAGATGGCATCCAGCCGCGCGACGCCCTTGAGCACGATCTTATTGCCGATCGACTTGCAGTCAGTCACGCGCAGCGCGCACTTTGTGCGTAAAAGCTCCTGAATGGGCTCCTTCGTGCCCGAAAGCAGCACTTCATCGGAAAATGTGAAGTCCTTTTCCCGAATGGCGCGGATAATACCGATGTCCTTTTTCTCGCACAGCGTTTCGATCTTGTAGGCTTCCTGCTCCTTCACGCCGCTGCACACGCTCAGCGACGCGGGCACGTAGGGCGTAAGCGTCAGCTCCACGTTTACGCGCGTGAACACCTTACGCGGATTGAGCATGCGCACTTCGCACGAGCAGAGCCGGCCGTCGAGGCAGCTGTCCGCGCTGCCGCTCAGCGCGCGCCCCTCGATCGTCTCGTCGAGCGGCAGCGTATATTCAAACGACTTCATCCCCTGCGCGTCCTCGGCCACGTACAAAAGCGTCATGCGGACCGTGCCCGACACCTGCGCTTTTCCGTCTGCGATCTCACGGCTGCGCAGGAAAAGGCACCCGCTCGCATCCACGATGCGGGCAATGTCCGGCAGATAGTCCGGCACGATGGTCTCCGTTGTCTCCTCGCGGTTCTCGCTGAGCTGCGGTAACGCCTGATAACAGGCAAACTGCTCCTTTTTCAATTCCAGTTCCATTGCAGTCCCTCTCCTTCGGCTAAGTGGTTACTGCACTCTATGCACTGTGGACGCGCGTTATGCTTCCTCCCTGACGCCAAATACGCGCCGCAGCAGCGACGAGAGGACCTTGGGTGACTTCCAAACGACAATTTTCATGCTTTTCCCTCCCAATATTCATACCCTTTTCAACCGATGTTAGAATCTGCGCAGGCAGCCGATGCCGCAAAAGATGAGAAGAAACGCGACCAGAAACATCAGCGCCCCCACCGGAAAAACAGCCGCGATGAAAATACCGAGCCCCAGCGCCAGCGCGCAAACACCCACACAGTGCCACGGGCCGAACAGCGGCGGTCCCGGCGGGCGCGGCGGCGGATTCGAATACATGCTTTTCCCCTCCTCTCCCGGCGTTCGCCTGCTCCATTCTATACAAAAGCGGCCGCCGCGTTCCTGCTTTATCGTGACAAAGCGTCGAACTTCGTCATGTTGTCCTTTGTAATACTTGACATTCTCTCATCTTTATGTAATATTAAGAGCAACTTCACTTGATCGCGGCTCTGCGAGCGTGTTCCGCACTGACCGCAACGGAAAGGACGGCACACCCATGCAGGAAATGAGCAGAAGAAATCAGCACTTTACCGACTCCGTCATTCGCAGAATGACGCGTATCTCCAACGAATGCGGCGCGATCAACTTAGCGCAGGGCTTCCCCGATTTTGACCCGCCCAAGGAGATGATGGACCGCCTCGAGGTCGTGAGCCACGAAGGCCCCCATCAGTACCCCATCACGATGGGTGCGCCGAATTTCCGCCAGGCCATCGCGCGCAAATGCGGTCACTTCATGGGCCGCACCATCGACCCCGAGACCGAGATCGTCGCGACCATCGGCTCGACCGAAGCGATGGTCGACACGCTCTTCGCCCTGACGAATCCGGGCGACCGCGTCGTGATGTTCTCCCCGTTCTTCGAAAACTACCGCGCACAGGTCATCATGGCCGACTGCGAGCCGGTCTTTGTCCCTCTGAATCCGCCGACGTTCTCCTTTGACCCGAACGTGCTCGAAGATGCGTTCCGCGGCGGCGCCAAGGCCATCATCATCTGCAATCCCTCGAACCCGAGCGGCAAGGTCTTCACCGAGGAAGAGCTCAAGACCATCGCCGACCTCTGCATCCGCTACGACGTTTACGCCATCATGGACGAGGTGTATGAGCACATCATCTACGACGGCCGCAAGCACGTCTACATGAACAGCATCCCCGGCATGTGGGAGCGCACGGTCTCCTGCTCGTCGCTCTCCAAGACCTACTCCGTCACCGGCTGGAGACTCGGCTATGCCATCGCGCCGGAGAACATCATGGCGCGCATCCGCCAGTACCACGACTTCAACGCCGTCGGCTGCCCGTCGCCTCTGATGGAGGCCGCCGTCGTCGGCCTCAACATGCCGCTGAGCTACTATGACGAGTTCGGCGCGCACTACGCGCACATGAAAAAGATCTTCACCGAGGGCATGCGCGACATCGGCATCCCCTTCACCGATCCCGAGGGCACGTACTTCGTGCTGGCCGACATCTCCCCGTACCTCAAGAAGGGCCAGAGCGACGTCGACTTCTGCGAGCAACTGGCGAGGAAAGCCGGCGTCGGCGCCGTGCCGGGCAGCTCGTTCTTCAATGAACCGATCAACAATATTGTGCGTCTGCACTTCGCGAAGAAGGATGAGACGCTGTACGCTGCGCTGGATCGGCTGAATCATATCAAGGATATGATGTGAGTTTTCCGCACTTCATGCGGAAGGAATGTTCCCCACACTGTGTGGGGACGCGACAAAGGGGGGCTATTCTCTTTCCTCGGAAAGAGAATAGCCCCCCTTACACCCCCCAAGAGAAAGGGTTTTGATTGGCAATCTCGGGCTTGCACAAGTCTTTTGCCTCCGGAATGTAATGCCTGCGCGCGGCAGAGCCGCGTTGATTCCTGCTATACGACTTAGTGTGCTCCTATCATCCGCTGCCGCTCTCGAATCTTGTTTTGGTGCAGTGTAATCACCGTCTACCGATAGTACGCATATCGCGGCGAGCGCCAGCAATGCCGCATTTGGCACACAGTCTGCCGCCGAGTAAACGTCACTCGCGCCTCACGGTAGTAAGGCGCGGTTGAGAGTGGTAACGAGGCGGTAGGGATTCATGGCAAAGCCATGTACACCGCACCTGATTGCGCAGCGCGTGTAGCTCTTCGAGCTACAAACTGCCAATGTAAAATTTCTCTCGGGGGATTGAAAGGGGGATACTCTCTTTTGAAAGAGAGTATCCCCCTTTAGTTGCCCGTTTCCGCACAGTGCGGAAAACCGCCGCTGCACGGTGCAGCAGCAGATCACAGCAGTGTATCAATGCCGATTTGCACTTCCGCTGAGTCAGCAGATTCGGGACCTCCGAACCGAGAGACAAATTCTTCCTCGGAAAGAATAGGAACCCCCAGTTCCTTTGCCTTTTTCGTCTTCGACGAATTCGATTCCCCGTCGTTGCTGACGAGGTACGTTGTCTTCCCCGAGACGCTGCCGGTCACGGCGCCGCCTTGCTGTTCGACGTAGGCTTTGAACGCGCTGCGGTTTTTGAAGAGGTGCACATCGCCCGTGATGACGAAGCTCAGACCTTTGCAGGTTCCGTCGGCCTCCTGTTTGGGGGCGACGTCCTCCAGTGTGAGCTCTGCCATCAGGCGGTCGAAGAGGTTTTTGTTTTCATCGTCAGCAAACCAGTTCAGGAGCGCGTTTGAACGCTCGACGCCGATGCCGTCCACGTCCTCGAAGCCCTCGCCGCTCTCGATGCGTGATAAAAAGCCCTTCGTGCCGAGCGCTGCGATGAGCTTCTTGCCCGCGTCCGCGCCGATGTTTGGGATGCAGAGGGCGAAGATCAGGTGGATGGGGTCGACTTTGCGGCTCTTTTCGATGGCCGCCAACAGGTTCGCGCAGGACTTTTCGCCAAAGCCTTCGAGCTTTACGATCTCGTCCGCGTGCGCGTCCAGATGATAGAGGTCGGCAAAATCGCGCAGATAGCCGCGGTTGACGAACTCGTGCAGCGTTTGCACGGAGAGGCCGTCGATATCAAGCCCGCCCTTGCTCGCAAAGCGGACAAAGCGCTTCAAGTGCTTGGCGGGACAGTTCGGATCGGTGCAGCGCAGCGTCTTCACGCCGCTGATGGGACTGATACGCACCTCGGTCGCCGCGCCGCAGACGGGACAGGCCGTCGGGACTTCATAGCTGCCCTCGGCCCTGACGACCGCGATGCACTTCGGGATGATCTTGTTGGCCTTGATGATGCGAAGCTCGGTCTTGCGGTCCTTGCCGATGCCGAGGCGCTCGAGCTCGCTGACGTTGCAGAGGCTTGCGCGCGTGACAGTCGTGCCCTCAAGCTGCACAGGGTCAAAGACCGCGACCGGCGTGATGGTCGAAGCCGCGCACGACCACTCGATGTGGTCGAGCACCGTGTCGGCGGAAACGTCCGCCCACTTGTAGGCAAGACCCGCGCGCGTGGCGTGATGGCCCGTCACGCTGCCGGTCGCTGCGTAGTCCGTGTCGTCGTAGGTGATGACAAGGCCGTCGACTGGAATGCCCATCTCGCCGGAGTCGACCTTTTTCGTCCAGCGCGCGATGGCGTCGGGCAGATTTTTCGCATCCGTGTGCTCGCGCTCGACTGTGATGAAGCCGAGCTTTTCCAGATAGTCCATGCGCGCGCCCCAGGAGCGGATCACTTCATCCGTGTGGACGAGCGTAAAGGCGTTGAACGTCACGTTGCGCTCTTTCACCTTGTCGAGATTCGTCTTGTCGAGCGCCAGCGTGCCGGCGGCGAGGTTGCGGGGGTTTGCGTAGCGGTCGTCCGCGTCCTCGAGCGTGTCGTTGATGGCCTCGAAATCTGCGTAGGAGATGGTCGCCTCGCCGCGCACGACGAGGTGGCCCTTGTCGCTGATTTTCGCAGGAATACCGCGGATGGCGGAGGCCATATAGGTGATGTTCGTGCCGACGGTGCCGTTGCCGCGCGTCAAAACGCGCGTGAGCGCGCCGCCGTCATACGTCGCCACAAGCGTCGAGCCGTCGAGCTTCCACGAGAGCCAAATGTCGCGCTCGCCCGCCCAGTCCTGCAATTCCTCGACCTTTTTCGTCTTGGCGAGCGAGAGCGCGGGGTACTCGTGCGCTTCCTTCTCCCCCTCGCCGTCCATTTCGTTTCCGGAATGGCTCGTCACCTGCGTGGGACTGTCGGGCCGGACATAGCCGGTCTCTTTTTCCAGAGCGGTCAGCTCGTCAAACAGAGCGTCCCACTCGTAGTTCGTCATCTGCTCCTCCTGCCCGCCGTAGTAAGCGTCGGAGGCGGCATTCAGCCGTGTTACGATCTCGTCGATCCGGATATTTTTGTCCATAGTGCATTCCCTCTCTCCGGCGGTGCGCAAAAGGCAGTCAGCCGTTGTTCATGATATAATCTTCCGCGTTCTGCTCCATGTCCTCGCCATTGCTGAAATAGGTGTAATTGTCCGGCACGGAGCCGACGATAACGGTCTCCGCCACGGAATAGGTGTTGCTGAATTTTGTCGTTGTGGAAAAGCCCGGCAGCAGGATACTGACGTAGACGTCCACCACAAGATAAATTTGGTGCTTCGTCTGGTTGATACCCGCCGACGTGAACGCATTTTCAAAATGCGCGCTCGACGAGCCGACCGACTGCATCCGCACGCGGATCAGCGGCCCGCGCCCCGCCAAAAACGGCGAGCCGAGCAGCGTGCCGACCGGCACGGAGAGTTCCTTCGTCGTCACCTCGGAGAGCTTTTCGAGTACCTCGTCGATGATGGCGGACTGCAAACGGTTGAACTCCGCCATGTTGCTCTTGACCGCCGTGATCTTTCCCTCGTTGTCCTTTTCAAAGGAGATGAGCTGGTCGTAGTCCACGCCGCCGCTGTAGATCGTCTCGTTCACGGCGGCGGTCACGATGCCGTTGACCGTATTTGACACGCGCGCCGTTGCGAGCGACGTGAGCACGGGTTTTAGGTGCGTCATTGCCACGATGGCGAGCGCCAGCAGCGCCGCGAGCAAAAACAGCACAAGCAGCAGCGCCCGCTTCTTTCCCGAAAGTCTTCTGTGTCTCCATTTCGGCACAGAGCCTCACCCCGATTCCAGTGAAGCCTATGCCGCGCGGGCTTTTCCCTATTCGCTCAGCGCCATGACGAGCTTTTTGAACGCCTTGCCGCGCTCCATGAAGTTCGCGAACTGGTCGAACGCCGCGCACGCGGGCGAGAGCGTCACGATGTCGCCGCGCACTGCGCGCTCGTAGGCGGTCTTCACGCAGTCCTCCAGACTCTCGCAGCGCACGATCTCGGGGCTGCCGTGATAGTCCGGGCACTCGCGCACGGCCTTTTCGATGGCGTCCGCTGTCGCGCCGCACAAAATAAGCAGCTTGACGTGCTTTACCACCTCGGGTGCAAGAGGTGCAAAGGGAATATGCTTGTCATATCCGCCCGCGAGCAGAATGACCTTTTCGTTGAACGCGTTGAGCCCCGCGATGGTACGCGTCGGGCTCGACGCGATGGAATCGTTGTACCACTGCACGCCACGGATCGTCCGCACCGGCTCGATGCGGTGCTCAACGCCGGCGAAGGTACGCGCAGTCTCGCGCATGACCTCGTAGGGCACCAAACCGTCGAGCGCCGTCACGGCGGCGAGGTAGTTTTCGACATTGTGCATCCCCGGCAGACGGATGTCAGAGATCTGCATGACCGCTTCCTCGCATCCGTCATGGCGCAGGACGATACTATCCCCGCGCAGGAACGCGCCGTCCATGACTTCCTCGCGGCGGCTGAAGAGCCGCGTCCACGCTGCCGCCTTTTTCGAGAGCTTGCGCGTGATGTCGTTGTCCTCGTTGAAAATAGCGATGTCGCCCTCGTGCTGATGGAGATAGATATTCTCCTTCGCCGCAATGTACTCGTCCATATCCTTGTGCACATCCAGATGGTTCGGCGCAAGGTTCGTCATCACCGCGATGTGCGGCGAGCGCTTCATATCAAGCAGCTGGAACGACGAGAGCTCGACGACCGCGAAGTCTTCAGGCTGCATCTTCTCCGCGTCGCACAGCAGCGGGTGGCCGATGTTGCCGCCGAGATACACGGTCTTCCCCGCCGCGCGCAGCATTTCGGCCATGATGCTCGTCGTGGTGGTCTTGCCGTCGCTGCCCGTCACGCCGATGATCGTACATGGGCAGACCTCGAAAAAGATCTCCATTTCCGACGTCACGACGCTGCCGCGCGCTTTCGCCTCGAGCAGCGCCGGAACGTCCGGCCGCATGCCCGGCGTGCGGAAAACGACGTCCGCGCGCAGATCATCGAGGTAGCCTTCGCCAAGCTGCAAGTGCGCGCCCAGCGCTTCGAGCTGCTTCGCGCGCTCGCCGAGGTCTTCGCGGCTCTTTTTGTCGCAGGCGATGACCTGCGCACCGTTTCGGCACAAAAGTTCGATGAGCGGCGTGTTGCTCACGCCGATGCCGAGCACTGCCGCTGTTTTTCCCCGCAGGGAGGATAGATATTCCTGTATCGTCATAGACGTTCATCCTTTCGTCTGCACATACAAATTCAATATATAGTATAGCGCAGGAACGCCAAAATAGCAATGCATTTTCCGTTGACAAGCCCCGCGCCATGGGCTAAAATAGTTGTGCGAGTATGACAGACAGTCGCGCGGCGAGGCCGAAAGGCCCGCTGTGAGGAAAGTCCGGGCTCCACAGGGCAAGGATAACGGGTAACGCCCGCCCAGAGCGATCTGAGGAAAAGTGCAACAGAAATAGACCGCCCGAGGTATGCAAGTATCTCAGGTAAGGATGGAAAGGTGCGGTAAGAGCGCACCCGTCGGCTCGAGAGTGTCCGATGCTGTAAACTCTATCCGGAGCAACACCGGTATGGGAGCATATAGGTTGGCCCGACCGCTCCCGGGGTGGCTGGAGTACCGCGGCAACGCGGCGCGTAGATAGATGACTGTCAAATACAGAACCCGGCTTACAGTCATGCTCGTGCAAAATATGAGAGGGACGGCGGAAATCGCCGTCCCTCCCGTTTTTTCTTTTCTGACATAAACTGTCCAAAATGCAGAAAAAGCGGCGGGAGCTCCCGCCGCTTTTCTTTTTTATGAATCAAACTTCCTTCTTGCCGATGCGGATGAGACGCACGACCACGGGGCTCAGCACCACGTTGAACAGGAGTTCAAAGATAAAGTTCGCGCCGACAAGGCCAACGATCATATACTGGCCGACGTTTGCGCCAAAGCCCATCGCATCCGCCCAGCCGCCGATGGTCTCCATAAAGAAGAGCAGGCAGCCGATCAGGAACACGCCGGTATTGACCACCGGGCAGACCACAGCGGCCACCGCCACGGCAAGCGTGCGGTTCTTGTTCTCAAGCGCCTTGTAGACAAGGCCGGAGAGAAGGCCCGCCAGCGTGCCCTTGACGAGCACCGTCAGGATCGTGCCAAGCGCGTTGACGCCGAGGAACGCCGCCGCGTCGCCGCTGAGCAGCACGACCACGCCGAACACAAAGCCGAGCCACGCGCCAGCACCTGCGCCGTAGAGCGCCGCACCGATAACGACCGGCACCAGCACCAGCGAAATGCTGAACGTGCCAAACCGGATAAAGCTGCCCATCAGCTGCAGAACGATCACAATAGCGGTGAACAGACCGAGACCAACGATCTTCTGCGTGTTGTTGTTCTTACTCATATGTTTCTCCTTTCACCCGGCCGTCCGTGCAAGGGGGGCTATACAGGTGTTACAGCAGGAGCGCGCCGCGGAAAAAGCTCCTCCTCACAGCGCACCTTGTTTTTCTGCCGAAACTGGACGTCCGACGTGCCGAGATATAATACCAAACAACGGTGACAATTTCAAGTGGAATATTTATATATTTTTATAGGATATCCATATAAGTCAGGCGGCAAAAAAGAGCTTGAGAATATCTTCTCAAGCTCTTTTGATCAATGTAATCGTATGTCACAACAGAAGCCGCCGTGTACGCCATAGCAGGACAAAGATATGTCACAACTGCGGGTATCACACTGCTGAAAAAGTCAGCATTTGCAAGGGGTTTAGTCCTGGTCCCAGTTGTGGTAGGTATTTTGGACATCCTCTTACATTTTGAAAAATTCCAACTGTCACGCCAACGCCACACAATTCTGCGCCTGACTAAGCCTGATTTTCCAGTGCATTTTCATTTGGCAAATTCTGTTGTGCGGATACGCTGCTTTATTCGAGCGTCATATCCGTTTTCCTGTAAATAATCATAACAGAACTGCTTCCCTTTTTCAAGCCCAAAAATCAAAGTCCTACCCCTACCTGATAGGCTTCCTCTCTCCCCCTTTGACCTTTTCTCTCCCGAAAATGTAAATTCGACTATCCAAGAACTGTGCTGCTCTTATGAGTGGTGCAGTTCTTTTTATATATCCAACTCTACCCAAGAAAGGAGGTGTCCCCATGGTGTTCTTTACTCTCTTCCTGCTCTTCGTGTTCCCGTTCCTGCAAGCTGGCCCGCTCGATAATTGGGCCTCGTTCCTCGCGTGGGCAATTTTTATTGTCATTCCGCTCATTGTCACTGTTCTGCTCTGCATCTCATCTACGCACGAAAACGACAACGACAGCAAGAAAAATTGAACCTGCATTTTCAAGCGAAAGGAGGTGTCTCAGATGACTGGAGAAGGCATTGCGCTCTGCATGGAGGTCTTGTTCGTCCTCTTCATTCTCATTGGCTGCATCTAATCACAGCACCAACCACAGACCTATCCACCAACCTACATCAAGAAAGGAAGTAAACACTATGTCAAGAAATGAACTCATCGCCAAAATCGAAGCCCTCAACGAATGGGAAGTCATGATGGAAGAGGCCAAGACTGAGGCAGACGCTATTCGTAGCAGCATCAAGGCAGAAATGGAGGAACGAGGTGTAGAAGAATTGCAGGCTGGCAGCTACATCATCCGCTGGACCTCTGTACTTTCGAACCGCTTTGATTCTGCCGCCTTTAAGCGTGTGCATGATGACCTCTACAAGGCTTTTACGAAACAGGTCGCATCCCGCCGATTCAGTATCAGCGCATGAAAAAAGCCCCTTGTCTGACTGCCTACCAAGCCACAGACAAAGAGCTTCATACTACACGCCAAAGGAGCGGGTACAGCGATTATACTGTATTCGCTCCTGACTTTCAAGGAGGAAATTACCGTGAAACAGCTAACGTCTTATAATCGTGTCGCAGGATATCTCAACAAGCTGTTTGACCTGCTCAATCAGAGATTTTTTGAAAGTGCACTGTCAAGACCGACCATCACCATCCAGTCCACGCCAAGGGCTTACGGGCACTTCTCTATGAGAGATGACACTTGGGTATCGGTCACGGGAAGCAGCAATGAAATAAACATCGGAGCTGGAACGCTCGCAAGACCCATTGAAAATATCTGTGCGACGCTGCTTCACGAGATGGTGCATTACTACTGCCATGTCAATGGCATCAAGGACACCAGCCGAGGCAATACCTACCACAACAAACGCTTCAAGCAAGTTGCCGAGAGCCATGGTCTGACAGTGAGCCATCACGAAAAATACGGCTGGACCATCACTGAGCCAAACGACGAGCTGCTGACTTTTGTGCTCGAAAACGATTTGAGCGATATTCTTATCACCCGCAACGAGTTCTACGGAGTATCGGTTTCAGGAACAGGAACACACAGCAACACCCCGCCGCTCCCGCCGAAGACAAGCAGCAGTCGGAAATATATCTGCCCCTGCTGTGGGAACAGTGTTCGGGCAACTAAGAGCGTTCACATCGCTTGCTTGGATTGTAAGGAGGCAATGATTCTTGCATCTTGATATTCAATAAGAAATTATTATAGATTTCCTTTCTCTGAGCGACGCAAGGCAGGGGGGCTATCCTTATACCCCGAAGACGCTGCAAACAATTCTGAGAGGAAAAAGATAATTAAATATCTTATTGAGCAGCGTGTTCTATCCCTCACCGGCACTATCCAATAAGGTATACCTTTACGACCACACCAAAAGCCGATGAATTTTCTGTCTGAGAACCACCAAAAGCAGTTTTCGGATATGTGCGGAAATTCATCGGCTTTTTCATACACTTTTCAAGGAGGTTATCATGGAAAACAGAACCTACTACTACGCCCGTGTCAGCACCAAGGAACAAAATCTTGACCGTCAGCTCAATGCTTTTCGACAGCTCGGCGCGACTGACCGTGATATCGTGACCGATAAGGAGTCAGGGAAAAACCTCGACCGCTCAGGCTATCAGGCACTCAAGACAACCATTCTCCGTCAGGGGGATACGCTCGTCATTAAGTCTCTCGACCGACTCAGCCGCAACAAGGGTGACATAAGAGCAGAACTGCAATACTTCAAGGAGCATGGCATCCGTGTTAAAATCATTGACCTTCCCACGACGATGACCGACTTCCCCATTGGGCAAGAATGGGTGCTTGAGATGGTCAACAACATTCTCATCGAAGTTCTCGGCACGATAGCAGAGCAAGAGCGCACGACCATCAGGCAGCGTCAAAGGGAGGGAATTGAAAGTGCACGTTCAAAAGGCAAACACTTAGGCAGACCTCCCCTGCAAAGGCCCGAAAATTGGGAAGCAGTCTATGCCTCATGGCAGCGCGGAGAATTGACCGCAAGAAAGGCAATGGAGCTGACAGGGCTGAAACGCAGCAGCTTTTATAAGCTTGTCAAGAAGATGGAGCAGTAAAAGAGAACGCCCCCATGCAGAGGATCCGCTCGCGGATCCTCTGCACAGGGGGCTGTGTAAGTTCTTAACTCAGGTGCGAAGAAATTCTCCCTACGTCAACATCTGTATAGGGGCATCCCATAGCGATGCAGAAATTCAGCGTGTCTTGCGCCATAGACCAGTTTGAGTCATCGCTATCATTCGTGTAATAGGTTCCGTTCTTATATACGACAACACTCCTTGTCGTTCCACCAAAGCCGTTCTGAGCAGAATAATCTATGAACACATAATAGGCGTGTTCTACCTCCGTATCCTCCACAACAACGACTTTATTCAACTGCAATGAGCTTGGATTTTTTAATCTGCTCTGCAAGTCACTACAAGCGACAACCGCTCTCTCTTCATCGCCAGATAGTTCTACCTGTGATTCCCACATTGATGTAGAGTCATCATCCGAGTTGCCTATAACCGAAGTTATCATACTCTTTCCGCTCGTAACAAGAAACAGTGCACATAGCACTAATGATATCACTCCTTTAATGGATATCTTATTGCTCTGTGTTTTTAGGTAGTTATCCTTGACCATGCCGCGAATCAAAGGAATCGCAAGCATAAAATTAACTGCGGTTATTAGCCCCAATATTCCAAGATATACTATCTCCTCGATTTTTCCATCTAAGCCAAGTGCGAGCTGAACAAAAACGAACACAATCATTTCGACCACATAAAGCGGCCATAATAAGAGCGACCATTTGAAGTAATTCTTTTTTTGTGCAGCACTTACCACATCCGCTTTCGTGCTCATTTCGGTCTCAGGATTCTCTTTCAATGGATTCCCGCAGTAAGGACATGCAGCAGCTTTGTCCGAAACCTCTCTCCCGCATTCTGGACAAGTAATCAAGGCCACAAGCGTTTCCTCCTCTTTCTTCTATGCTATATGTGTCGTATTCCTGTCTCAATAGATTTGGTTCCTAAGTTTTACCGTGTTGATAATGTCCTCATTTGCATCAGGTAATGACTTTGCATCTGTCAAATCCAATACTCTTCATTCAGATTGCGACGCGGGATTCCATTCCTTCAAAATGTCATCAATCGCGTCGCCTTTGGTCAATAGAGTTGCGGTTTTCTCAAGATTTGCAAGTGCCAACTTTGTCAACTCTGTTTCCTGCGCGATTCCTTCTTGCAGTTCTTCAAGTCCACTATTCCAAAGGTCTGAACTCCCACTTTCTATGCCAGACACAATCGCCGTTGCACCACTATAAAGCTTGTATACGGAATTGACATACTGCGTTGCGAATTCGTTACTCCCTGTATAGTCCAGTTTGTTTGCAAAAGCTCCAATCTTATTGTAACTGCTGTATAGCTTGGTTTCTGAACCGGAACTCAATGCGTCCACAAAATCTGACATTGCATAAACAAGGTCCGACGTTTTATTGTGCAGGATAGAAAGGTCAAAATACTGAATCTCATCATTCATATAGTCGTGAAATTCCTGTAGAAAATCCACGACAGGATAGAATTCATCCGATTCCGAAATCGTCATCCGATTCTCTATATTCCTTGCACAGTCAATGATACCCGATATTTTTGAAATTGCGTCATCGCTTATATACTCATCGTTATTTTCGTAATACCACCAATGGCCGAACGCTTGGTCTGCTCCATACGCAATCAAGGCGTACCCAATGTTTTTAAGGGTGGTATCATCTAACTTGCTGACAATTTGGTTGCCTTCATCATAATCGCCAGCTTCAATTGCACTCTGAAAGCTATCCAAAGCAATGCTCTGATAGGTATCCCTCGCATCAGTCAAAGTCTGGCAATTAGAAACTGTTCCCTGCTCATCTGAACTGAGCGCTGCATAGGATTCCTCCGCTTCACTGATTGCTGGACCACTTTCAATTGTTACCTCGCCAATGCTGTTAATCTGCTTTTCTGCGGTCCTGACAGCTTGGCTTTTACATCCGGTCAGGGCAAGACAAGCGATGATTGCAAATACGACGAATACATATTTCTTCATATATGTTTTCTCCCTATCTTTTTCTATCTGCTGAAGGCTCACACTTTTTTGAAATCACCCGACTTGATTGTCATCATCCCCGGCAAATCCAAAGACAAGGTCACGCTCTTCGCCTTATCTCCGTCTGCTGATTGGAAAGCCTCAATCGTTCCGGCCTTGATGAACTGACCTCCATCTTTCACGTAAATGGTCTTCCCGTCAAAATAGAAGTCCCACGAATCAGATTTATTTACTTGATTTGTCATGTTGAACGTATAGAAGCTGAGCGTTCCACCGGAAACGCTGAAATGCAGCTGCTGCTCATCGGTAAAGGAAAGCGATAAGAAAAGCACCGAGCCGCCTGACCAGATATCGACTTCGCTTTTATCCCACTGGACAAATCCCATGGCCATCAGTCTCGCTCCGGCAAACTTATCATTTGTCAAGGTATCCTGATATCCTTGAATCGCAGAAAATGTTTCAGCGGTGTCCACGTAATTATGGTTATCCATCTGCCAATTCAGGTACTGATAAAGAAAATCCTGCACCCATTCTTCATTTGTATCATGCAGATAAAGGAAGCCATAGGCATCTTTATAATCTTCTTGAGAAATCAGTGATTTTGAAATCTCATCCAGTGTGGATTGAAGCGTTTCATTCACTTCGCAGGTCTTGAAAATTTCCGTTGCTTTTTCGTAGTTCTGGTTTTTTGCCAAATCTTCCCCATAAGCAATCCTGACATCGTTAAGCGTTTCCTGAGCGGGGGCATAGGTATCCACTAACGTTTCCAGAACTAAAATACTTGCTTCGTAGTTTCCGCTTTCACTCAGTTGTACTCCATAGAGCCGATACGCCTCATTAGCCTGTTCAGCAGAATCCTTATAGTCCTCTAAAGACGAGAAAAGCGCGCTTGCTTCCAGATACTCGCCTTTATCGCAAAGTTTTTGAGCCTTTCTATAATCAAACGCTTTGCAACCAGTTAACGTTCCACACAGCATAGCAGCAATCAGGAAAATCCCTGTCAATCGAACAAAACGCTTCATTTTTCCCTCCGATAATTTATTCTATATGATACCAGGTTTCGAACGCGCTTGCCTCTGTAAGCGCCGGATAAAGCGTCATAACGTCCTTATCCTTGTTGAATTGAACTCTGTAGGTACGCTGCGTATCTCCGAGCCGTATTTTCACCTTGTTTCCAAATGCCGGTTTCCAATCAAACACAGCAGCCGTCATATCCAGCCACTCATAACCGGTTTCAAGTCGGTACTCAATTTCATCTCCGGAAATATCGAGTACCTTGATTATCGAATCATCAAGGACATACCAGTCCTTCGCAAAATTCTTTTTAAGGCTGGCTATGCTAACGCTATAAACTGCAATCAGAATTACTAGTACAGCGCATACCGCAATGCCTAAGTAAGTTGCTGTCTTTGAGGATTTTTTGACTACCAAAGTCATCTGAGGTTCTTCTTGCTCTTCCGTAGCTTTGTTAGAAGTAACCTCGATTGGTTCCCCATTTTCTAAGCTCGCAGCAGAGAAACGACACGCTTCCGCTCTTTCTCTGGAATCCTTATGTTCTGAAATGCTGTCAAACATCTCTGCGCATCCTCTAAAGCTGAGAGGTGTTCTGCATCTCTGCATCATGGCAAGCGCCTTCTGATAGGTCTGCTCATTCTGCTCATAGGGATAGCTGCAATTGGGGCAAATAGAGCCATCTGCTATCGCGTGTCCGCATCTTGGGCAAAGGTCTTCCATGAACTCACCTCAAATCTTTTTCAGCATTTCGGCTTTCTTTGCCTCAAATTCAGCCTCTGTGAGCACACCGTTATCCTTGAGTTCGGCCAACTTACCCAACTGCTCAAGCAACGACATTGTGTTATCTGTAGCCGCACCATTTGATTCGACAGGAGCGTTTAAGACTGGCTGCTGTGCGACCTGAACTTGTTGCGCAGCATAACTTTCCTTGCACAGGTCTACAATTACCCAAATCAAGCCAAGAAAAAATCCTCCGATGCCATGTTTTAAGCAGGTGTCATTCGGATATATATTTACATTATGTCAATAGTTTATAACATAATTTACATTTTATTCAATCTTTTTGAATTTATTCCTATTTTATTTTAATTTGAATAGTGCAGCATTGAATCTGTATATTTGCATACTCACATTGCCATAAGAACGCTCCTGCTCTTAGCAATTTCAACAATATCCCTATCACGCAAGCTCTTTAGGTAGGTCTGTGTGATTTGGATGTTCTCATGTCCCAGCAAGCGTGAAATGGTGTAGAGGTCAGTCCCCATCTTGACGTGCTGTTGAGCGAAAAAATGACGACAGGTATGGGGCGAAACGCGAACATCCTCTATTCCCTCTCCGTACAGCTTTACGATAATCTCTACCGCTGTAACTGTCAGCATCTTCCCATGGAACGAAAGGAAGTAATAGTCATCAGTCTTCTTGTAGAGGAAATAGCTCTCTCTAACGCTCTCATACTTCATCATCGCTTTTCTGAGCACGGGTGTGATAGGAACCACTCTCTGCTTGTGATTCTTCCCGTTGATGATGATATAGTCCTCGTGAACATCTTCTGGCTTGATACTGCAAAGCTCCAAGCAGCGAATCCCTGTCTCAAAGAACATCGTTAATATCGCGCGGTCACGAATAGCCTTGAAGCTGTTCCCACTGCAATTTTTCATCATGCGCTTTACCTGTTCAGGCGTAAAGGGAGTGATGACAGGCTTTTCCTCTTTGCACCAGATGAAGTTTCCCTTCGTGTTGAACGCTCCGTAGCCCTCTCCATAGCAATATTGAATAAAGGACTTCAATCCTTTCAGAATGCCATTGATATATGTTCCCTTCCTGCGACTGGCTGTGAGCATTTTTACAAGCTGTCTCACTGTCGCTAAAGTAATTCCTTCTACGTTCTCGATGCCCACGGACTGGCAAAAACGCAGAAAGAGATTGAGGTTATTGCGATAGCCCTTAATCGTTCTTGGACTATACTGCCTAACCTCAATCTCAATCAGATACTCTTTGATAGCCTGTTCAATTTTCATCTCGACACCCTCTATTTTGACACAATGTATGTCACAACAGAAGCCGCCGTGTACGCCATAGCAGGACAAAGATATGTCACAACTGCGGGTATCACACTGCTGAAAAAGTCAGCATTTGCAAGGGGTTTAGTCCTGGTCCCAGTTGTGGTAGGTATTTTGCACGTCCTCGTTGTCGTCGAGCATGTCGAGCAGCTTTTCCATGTTCCTGATGTCCTCGTCGCTCTCGAGCTTCACGTAGGTCTGCGGGACAAGGCTGATGTCCGCGCTGACGAAGGCGTAGTTCTTCTCCTCGAGGGCCTTGACGACGTCATTGAACGCGTCGGGGTCGGTCGTGATCTCGAAGACGTTATCCTCGGCGTTGAAATCGTCGGCACCGGCGTCGAGCGCATCCATCATGACGGCGTCCTCGTCGTAGTCTCCGTCCTCGTTGTCGATGATGATGACGCCCTTGCGGTCGAACGACCAGCTGACGCAGCCCTGCGCGCCCATGCCCTTGCCGTACTTATCGAAGTAGTGGCGGACCTCCGGCGCGGTGCGCTGGCGGTTGTCGGTCAGTGCCTCGACGATGACGGCCACGCCGCCGGGGCCGTAGCCCTCGTAGGTGACGGACTCGTAGTTGTCGGTGTTGCCCGAGCCGAGCGCCTTGTCGATGGTGCGTTTGATGTTGTCGTTGGGCATGTTGGCAGCCTTCGCCTTGGCGATGACGGTCGCGAGACGGGAGTTGTTATTCGGATCGCCCGAGCCGCCCTGCTTGACGGCGACGATGATCTCCTTGGCGATCTTGGTGAAGGCGGCGCTGCGCTTGGCGTCAGCTGCGCCCTTCGTCTTTTGAATATTGTGCCACTTGGAATGTCCGGACATGATGTGATCTCTCCTTACAGATAGTATTGAATGACGTCTCTGTGCGACGTCGATATTACGGTTTTCACCTCGGGGAAATGCTCCTCCAAATACGCCTTGACCGTCGGACAGACGACGTTCTCCGTCGGAAAATGCCCTGCGTCGATCAGGTTGAGTCCCCGCGTATCCAGAAAATCGTTGTAGCGCAGATCGCTCGTCACGAACGTATCGCAGCCCTGCGCAATGGCCTGCGGGATGTATTCGCCGCACGCGCCGCCGCCGACGGCTACGCGGTGCACCCGCCCGCTGCCGCGGCAATAGCGCAAGCCGCCGCAGCCGAGTAATTCTATCACATCCCGCAGGAACTCTTCAAGCCCTTTTTCGCAGGAAAGTGTGCCAATACGCCCGATTTTTTCGTCGTTGAGCAAAAAAACATCATTAAGGCCCAGTTTTTTCGCCAGACAGTCGTTCACGCCGCCGTCCGCAGCATCCAGATTCGTGTGCATGCAGATGGCGGAAATGTCGTTTTTGACGAGTGTGGTCAAAACGCCGCCGAGGCGCGTGTCGGGCCGAAGGGTCTGCATCTCGCGCTCGTGCCAGCGCACGTTCATCACCGGATGGTGGGACACGATGAGCTGCGCGCCGCAGTCGATGGCCTCCTGCACCACGCGCTCGGTGATATCGAGCGCGACTAAAATGCGCTCGACCTCCTGCTCGGGATCGCCGACGAGGTGGCCGACATTGTCCCAGTCCATCGCGCTCTCGCGCGGCGCCCAGGAAAAAAGCCTCTGTTCGATCTCATGTACCGTTGCCATGTTCCCACTCCCCTTTTCTTCTCTCGATCTCTTCGATGAGATTTTCAAGATGCGCGATACGCGCCTCCTTATCTGCGAGCGACGAGACGGCGAGGCCGTCTCTCGCCCGATTGAGCTTTATAAGATGCTGCGACAGGTATTCGCCGTACAGCGGGTCGGACCGCAGCAATAAGCCTGTCAGCGCGTCCGCTTCGCTCAGCTCCTGCCCCGTTCCCGCTCTCACACGGAAGACGACGTAAAGCTGCTCCTTGTCGTGCACGAGCGTCTCGCTCAAAAAGCGGTAGCCGTGCCCGCAGAGCCAGCAGCGCAGAAGGTCGATCTTTGTCTGCGGCTGCAAAATGAGCGTATGCACGCCCTCATGCGTCCAGGGCGCGGCCTCGAGAATACCGAGGATCGTCTCGCCGCCCATGCCGGCGATAGCGATGGCGTCGCACTCCTCTGCTTTGATCTTCGCAAGGCCCGGGCAGAGGCGAAAATCCATGCGCTCCGTCACGCCGTATTCTCGCGCTGTCGCGCGCGCGTGGTCAAGCGGCAGCGCGTTGATGTCAGACGCAATGGCGCTTTCAATGCGCCCGTGCTGCAAAAGCCACACGGGAAGATACCCATGGTCGGTGCCGACGTCGGCCAGTCTCGCGCCCTGCGGCACAAGGCTTGCGATGCATTGCAGCCGCGGCTGAAGCTGTAATTCCTTTTCCACCGCCGCCCTCCTTTCGCTGAGCGAACAAGACGCATACGGAAGACCCGTATGCGTCCTTTTCTTATTCCTTGACAGGCTTGTTGGCCTCTTCGTTCACGAGAGCCAGCAGCTTCTCCACGTCGATCCCGTGGACCATGCAGGCCTCTTCCACCGTCTCACCGCGGGAGCTGGGGCAGCCCAGGCAGTGCATGCCGATCGACAGGAAGATCGGCGCGGTCTGCGGCGCAACGTCCAGAATGTCACCGATGATAGTGTCGCGCTTAATTTCGATCATGTTTGATTCACCTCCGTGAAAATAGCTGAAAATAGTTTATCCCATTTTTCGCACTTTTTCAATAGGAAATATGAAAAAAGAAGCTGTCATAAAGCCAAAAAAGAAAGACGCCCGCATTAGCGGACGTCTTTCGATCAAAACGTTTACAAGAATTACTGCTCAGCGCGCATCTTGGCGAAGCACTCGCTGCAGTAGACCGGACGGTCGGACTTGGGCTCGAAAGGAACCTTGGCCTCGCCGCCGCAAGCTGCGCAGACTGCGGTGAAGTACTCACGGGGGCCACGAGCGGCGTTCTTGCGAGCGTCGCGGCAGGCCTTGCAGCGCTGGGGCTCGTTCTGGAAGCCGCGCTCCGCGTAGAACTCCTGCTCACCGGCAGTGAACACGAACTCTTTGCCGCACTCTTTGCAAACTAAAGTCTTGTCTTCGTACATGATTTTACCCTCTCTTTGAATCAGAAAAAAATATATGCGTTCAGCGTTTGCTGATATCGCCGGAAAAAATGTGCTGCGCAGCCTTGCGGCGAACGCGCTGCACGGCGTTGTCCACCGACTTCGGAGACTTGCCCACGGCCTTTGCGATCTCGTGACAGGAAAGGCCTTCCAAATAGTACCCTAAGATCTTCGCCTCGAACTCGGACAAGTGCTTGCGGGTACTTTCGAGTAGACTCTCCACGTGGTCCCGCTCCGCGATGAGGAGCTCGGGGTCTGTGTGGCTGGGGTCTAAAGTACCGGCGGTGTAAGAAGAACTGTCAAAGGAAGGGGTATCAAGGGATATGGATTCGTTCAGCGGATAATGCTTGCCGCGGGAGGCGGCACGGAGCGCGGAGAACAGGCGGTTGCGAATGCAGATCTCTGCATAGGTGTGAAACGACGCCGCCTTGTCAGCGTCATACTCCCGTATCGCCTGAATGAGACCGAACATGCCCTCCTGAATCAGATCCTCCCCGTCGCCGCCGGCGAGGAAAAGCGGACGCGCACACGCGCGCACCATTCCGTAATAGCGCGTGACAAGAAGCTCTTCCGCTTCCCTGTCGCCCGCGGCGGCCATGGCGCACAGCTGCTCATCCGTGCAGGCTGCAAGCTCTTTATGATGGCTCTCACTCTGATGATACAGCATGTATTATACCTTCTGTGCTCAGGTTTTGTCAAGTATTTACGAAAATTCAGTATTAGCGCTAACGATTTTACAGCATTTTTATCACATTGACCAAATTCTCGGCCGCAAGAAGGGCAATTTGTTCTGTTTTTGCCTCAACCATGACGCGGATGAGCGCTTCCGTGCCGCTCGGGCGGACGAGCACGCGTCCCTCGCCGGAGAGCTTTCCCTCCTCCTCCGCGATGGCCGCGGAGAGTGCATCGGACGCCATGATGGCATCCTTGACGCCGCGCTCATGCGAAACGGCGACGTTGAGCAACACCTGCGGATACTGCGGGCAGACGGACGCAAGCTCAGAGGCCTTCTTCCCGCTGCGCGCGAGCACGTCGAGGAACTGAAGCGCCGTCAGCTGACCGTCGCCGGTCGTGGCGTAGTCGGTGAAGATCGTGTGACCCGACTGCTCGCCGCCAAGCTTGTAGCCGCACTCATTCATCTTTTCGAGCACGTTGCGGTCGCCCACGCTCGTGCAGACGAGGCCGACGCCGTTTTCGCGGCAGAACTCGTGAAGGCCGAGGTTCGACATCACCGTCGCAACGATCGTGCCGCCCGAGAGCTTCCCGCGGCGCTTCATGTCCGAGCCGCAGACGGCAAGCACCTTGTCGCCGTCGATAACGCCGCCCTGCTCGTCGACGAGCAGGCAGCGGTCCGCGTCGCCATCGAACGCGACGCCGATGTCATAGCCGCCCGCGACGACCTTTTGTGCAAGGTCGTCGAGATGCGTCGAACCGCAGTGGTCGTTGATGTTCACGCCGTCCGGCTCGCGGTGGATGAAGTCACAGAAGCAGCGGAAGCGGCCAAAGAGCTCCGGTGCCGTCGCGGACGACGCGCCGTTCGAGCAATCGACCAGCACGCGCAGGCCGGACAGGTCTCCTTCGATCGTGCCAGCTAAATGGTCGATATACGCCTCGCGCGACTGCCGCAGACCGTGGCGCAGGACGCCGATCTCGCCGTGCGTCGCGGCGGGATAGATGTCGGTGAGAATTTTTTCTTCGACCTGCTCTTCGATCGCGTCGGGCAGCTTGTAGCCCTTTTCGTTGAAGACCTTAATGCCGTTGTGCTCGTAGGGGTTGTGCGAGGCGGAGATCACGATGCCCGCATCCGCGCCTTTGAGCACGGTCAGGTACGCGACCGCCGGAGTCGGCAGCACACCGAACGGCATCACGTCGCCGCCGACGGAGCAGATACCCGCGATCAGCGCACTTTCGAGCATATCGGACGAAATGCGCGTGTCCTTGCCGATGGTGATGACCGGCTTTCTGCCCTTTTCTTCCTTCAAAACGGCCGCGATGGCCTTGCCCGTGCGGAACGCAAGATCAGCCGTGAGATTTTCTCCCACAACGCCGCGAATGCCGTCGGTGCCAAACAGTTTTCCCATGATTTTGATTCCTCTTCTCAAAAAGATTTGAAGTTTTGCCGTAAAGTAGTTTGCATTTATAGACTAAGCTGTTCCGGCACTTCGTCCATGCTCTTCGGCACGGAGAGGCCTAAGTGCTCATATGCCTTGCGCGTGACGCAGCGCCCGCGCGGCGTGCGCTGCAAAAAGCCGAGCTGCATGAGATACGGCTCGTAAACATCCAGCAGCGTGACGGCTTCCTCGCCGATGGTCGCCGCCAGCGTCTCGATGCCAACAGGGCCGCCGCCGTAGTTTTCGATGATGGCGTGCATCATCCTGTGGTCGATGGGGTCTAATCCGAGGTCGTCGATCTCGAGCGCGCGGAGCGCTTCGTCCGCGACCTCCTTCGTGATGACGCCGTCGGCCCGCACATCCGCAAAGTCGCGCACGCGGCGCAGCATGCGGTTCGCGATACGCGGCGTGCCGCGCGAGCGGCGCGCGATCTCGAGCGCACCCGTCGGGTCGATGTCGACATTCAGGATGCTCGCCGAGCGCGTGACGATTTTCGAAAGCTCCTGCGGCGTGTAAAGCTCCAGGCGCAGCGTGACGCCGAAGCGGTCACGCAGCGGCGCGGACAGCTGGCCCGCGCGCGTCGTCGCGCCGATGAGCGTAAAGTGCGGCAGATCGAGGCGGATGGAGTTCGCGCTCGGACCCTTGCCGACGATGATGTCGATGGCGTAGTCCTCCATCGCGGGGTACAGGATCTCCTCCACGCTGCGGTTCAGGCGGTGGATCTCGTCGACGAACAGGATGTCCCCCTCGCTCAGATTCGTCAAAAGCGCCGCAAGGTCGCCCGCCTTTTCAATGGCGGGGCCGGACGTGATGCGGATGTTCACGCCCATTTCCTGGGCAATAATGCCCGCGAGCGTCGTCTTGCCGAGGCCCGGAGGGCCGTGCAGCAGCACGTGGTCGAGCGATTCGCCGCGCTTTTTCGCCGCCGCGATGAAGACGGCAAGGTTGCCCTTCGCCTTCTCCTGCCCGATGTATTCCGAGAGCGTCTTCGGGCGCAGAGAGCCCTCCTGCGCGTCCTCGCTCAGGAAAGTCTTGGCCACGATAGGCTCTTCATAAATATCGGTTCCAAAATCAATGCTCAAAAGCTCACCCTCACTTTCGCTTCGTCAAAAGTCCTGCGGACTTTCGACGAGATGGGGATATCGCGCCGCTCTGTGCCTCGATGAGCCGCTGAAAGCGGCTCATTCGACACTCGCTCTGCGCGAAGTGTGATTTGCCACGCGCATGTCGCGGCAAATCACGATCAAAGTTGATTTGCGCCGTGCGCGGCGCAAATTCTGTCATTGAAGTTACTTTACCATTTTTTTCAGGCTCTGGCGCACGATCTCTTCAAGCGGTAAGTTTTCCACGTCCACGCCCTTCATCGCGACCGCGATGTCCTGCTGCGTGTAGCCGAGCACCGCGAGCGCGGCGGCGGCCTCGACGGCCTTGCTCTTCTCACCCGCAACGATGCCGGGGGCGGTCGGCATACCGATCTCCTGCTGCTCCTTGGTGAGCTTGTCCTTGAGCTCTAAGATGATGCGCTGGGCGATCTTCTTGCCGATGCCCGGCGCGGCGATGAGCGCCTTTTCATCGCCCGTGATGACGGCCATCGCAAGCCCCTGCGGCGTGCAGACCGAAAGTATCGCGAGCGCCGCCTTCGGCCCCACGCCCGAGACGCCGATGAGCTGCTTGAAGCTCCCGAGCTCACCCTGCGTGGCAAAACCGTAAAGGTCAAAGATTCCCTCACCCACGTGCAAATAGGTGTAAAGCTTGCTTGCTTTACCCACTTGCAGCTGTGAGATCGTCGTGCTGGTGGTCTTGCAGGCGTAGCCCACGCCGCCGCAGTCGATCACGGCGAGGTACGGCTCCACATGCGCGACCGTTCCGCTGACATAATAAAACATAAACTGCCTCTCTCCTGCTTAAATGGTCTGCTTGACGTCGTTCCCGCCCACGCGGCTCAGGAGCGACGTGGCGCTGCGCGCGTGGCAGATGGCAATGGCCAGCGCGTCGGCAGCATCGTCGGGCCGCGGCACGGCCTTGAGCTTTAAGAGCCGCTTGACCATGTCCATGACCTGTTTCTTTTCAGCAAGGCCATAGCCGACGACGGCCTGCTTGACCTGCATGGGTGTGTATTCGTAGAGCGGCACGCCGCTCTTTTCCGCGGTACACAGAATGATGCCGCGGCCGTGCGCCACGGCGATGCCGGTCGTGATGTTGTTCGAAAAGAACAGTTCTTCGACCGCGATGGCATCGGGCTTTAGCTGCGCGATGAGCGCTTCCATGTCCTGCTCGATCTGCACAAGGCGGCGCGCCAGCGGCAGTCCCGCGGGCGTGGTGATCGCGCCGTAATTCAATAGCCGCGTTCTGCCGCGGTCCGCTTCGATCAGGCCAAAGCCCACGATGGCGATGCCCGGATCGATGCCGAGTATCCGCATGCGCATCACCTCCCACGATACTTATTTAGAAATTATATCAAACAACTGTCCGAAATGCAACGAGAAATCACAGCATGAAAAAGGCCGCTCTCTGAGCGGCCTTTCAATTTTCTCTTTATGCCCGCGGATGCGCCTTCTGATAGACGTCCTTGAGGTGCTTTTTGACGACATGCGTGTAGATCTGCGTCGAGGAAATGTCCGCGTGGCCCAGCATCTCCTGAATGGAGCGCAGGTCCGCGCCGTTTTCAAGCAGGTGCACGGCGAACGAGTGGCGCAGCGTATGCGGCGTGATGTCCTTTGAGATGCCGGCGGTCTCCTGATAGTGCTTGACGATCTTCCAGAATCCCTGGCGGCTCATGCGCTCGCCGTTCATGTTGACGAACAGCGCCGTTTCCTCCGGATCAGCCAAAAGCTGCGGACGCACCTCCTTCATGTAGTGCGAAAGTGCCTTGACGGCGGCGGGATAGAGCGGGATGATACGCTCTTTGCCCTTGCTCTGCGCGCGGATGAAGCTCGCGCTCAGGCTCACGTCCTCTTCATTGAGCGAAATGAGCTCGGAGACGCGGATGCCAGTGGCGTACAGCAGTTCGAGCATCGCGTGGTCGCGGTAGCCCTTAGCGTCCACGCACTGGGGCTGGTCAAGGAAGAGCTCGACCTCTTTGCCCGTGAGGATCTCGGGGAACTTGTGTTCCACCTTCACCGCGGCAACGCCCTTGGCCGGGTTCGCGCTGACTTCTCCGGTCATCTGGAGGTAGGTGTAGAGCGACTTGATCGACGCGATGGAGCGCGTGATCGTCGCGGCGGACTTGCCCTTGCCGCCCATCCAGGCGACATAGCCGCTGATGACCTCCTGCGTCACCTGCGGCAGCGGCATGGGGTGGAACTCGTCCAAATACACGGCGAACTGGTGCAGATCGCGCATATAGGAGCTGAGCGTATTCTGGGAGGCGTGCTTTTCCGTGGCCAGATATTCTTCGTATTGCGCCAAAAGGTCGGCCATGATCGCACCCCTCCTTCCTAAAAAACAGCTCAAGACGCCGCCAGCAGCAAAAACTGCGGCACAAGCCACAGCTCCAGCAGAGCGGCAAACAACAAACACACACAACAAATGCCAAAGCGGTACCAGTACGCGCTCCCGTAGCTGACTGCGCGTCCCCGTCCCCCGCCGCCAAGCGAAAGCGACAGCAGCACGCGGGACTTGTCAAGCGACGCGTTCCCGAGCAGCAGCGTGCACGGCAGCACCGCCAGAAGCCGGATGCCGAACAGCGCCAGCAGCAACGGAAAGCTCCCCCGCCCGAGCGAGAGCGCAAAGCAGAACAGCGAGTACGATAGAAGAAACCCCTGGCACGCACACACGAGCGGTACCGCCACAATGCCGATGGACGCAAAGCCCAGCAAAAACACGATACCCGGCGCGCGGAAATAGCACAACAGCGTTTCGCCCAGCGCCCTTACCGAAAACGGCCTGTTCACGCCGCCCGATAAAAACGCGTCGAAATACTGTTTCAGCTCGCCGCCCGCGCTCTGCACCGACCGGAGCGCAAACACGTACCCAAGGATCACACCCAACACAATAAACGCCGATAACACCAGCATCGGCACAGGCACGCGCTGCGGCAGCGCGCCGCGGCGGTCTCTTCTGTTCGTTCGACTCAGCAAGTATGTCACCCCTCGTGAAGGGAAGCGGCATTCTGCCCGCGGATCAAAACGATAGAACGTACCTATAAATATAGGCCGTTTGCACTCTTTTCGCAAGCGGAATTGCCAACTTTTCCCATTTTTGTTAATTATGTCAAAATATTATGTAAAGCGTATTATGTAAACTATTGAAACAAATTGAAAAAGCGGTGGCATTTTACCAAGATATGGGGTGGTTTTCGTACCCGTTCCCCATATCTGGAAGCAGTTCTCCGCTTCACCACCCAAGTCAGAAAAAGTCATATTTTCCCGTCGCTCTTGCTCCATTTGTGCAAGTTGTTACAGCTTTTCGCGCCGCATTTCCTCCACCGCCGATCAAAAACGTGTGAATACGCCTATTGCTTTATGTTCACCTGCGCTTGCGGCGAGCGCGCGCCTTGGCGCCTCTCCCCTTTTTCCCGTTTCTTTGTAGCAGGAGCGGCGCCACCGCGCCGACCGCCATCGCCGCCGCCAGCTCGAGCGACCGCTCCGGCGTCAACCCATCATAAACAAAAAAGCCGATCACCTGCATCGTGACCCACGCGCTCGCCGCGCAGCCCGCCGTCATCATCGCACGCTTGCTCGTCTTCCTCGCTCCGATCATGCAGCCCAAAAACGCCGCGACCGCCGCGCAGACCAGCACCGCGCCGTTCGCCATCTCCTCGCTGATCGCACCGCGCAGTATCAGCGCCGATGCCAGCATCAAAAGCACCAGCTCCGTGCCGCAGCACACAAGCGTACCCAGCGCGCATTTTTTCGCGTACCACGCGGTGTTCACCGTCTTTTCCACGCAAAAACCTCCCCTGCATTCGCCTACATGAGCGTATGTCAGGGGAGGTTTTCTTATGCCGTTTTCTTTTTCGCCTTACTTGATCTCAGGATCGTAGCCGGGCTTTTCTTCCTTCTGTTCTTCCTTTGCAGCAGGCACCTCAGCCGCCTCGACCGTCTTCGGTTCTTCAGCCTTGGCAGCAGGCTCTTCTTCCTTCTTCTCGTCCTTCTTGGCAGGAACAGACTTCTTGCCCTTCTGCGCAGCAGCGGCTTCCATCGACTCGGTGGACTGGATACCCCACTTTGCGACCTCGATGCGAACGCGGTCCTCGGAGGTCTCGAAGACGACCGTCGTGTCGTTCACCTGAACGATGCGGCCGACCATACCGCCGATGGTGGTGATGCGTTCGCCCTTCTTGAGGCTGTTGCGCATCGTTTCCGCCTGCTTCTTGCGCTTGTTTTCCGGACGAATGATGAGGAAGTAAAACACCGCGATCATTGCGACCAGTAAAATCATGCTATCCATAGTACAGTTGTTCCTTTCAACACAAAGATATTATTATTATAGCGGATATTCCCCCATTGTGCAAGGGGTTTCTTCGCGAGATCAGGCTCTTTCCGAAAGCTTTCCGCTGTACGCCTCGCGGAAGGCCTCAAATTCGCCCGCGTCGAGCGCGTCGCGGATGCGCTGCGTCAGCTTGTTGTAGAAATACAGATTGTGCATCACCGCAAGGCGCAGGGCCAGGATCTCCTCCGCCTTAAAGAGGTGGCGCAGGTACGCACGCGAGAAATTCCGGCACGTCGGGCAGTCGCACTGCTCGTCGATCGGCTGCTCGTCGAGCTTGTACTTCTCGTTTTTGAGGTTGATCGAGCCGCTCCACGTGAAGAGCTTGCCGTGGCGTGCGTTGCGCGCCGGCATCACACAGTCAAAAAAGTCCACGCCGCGCGCCACGCCCTCGATGATGTTCGACGGCGTACCGACGCCCATGAGATAGCGCGGCTTATCCTGCGGCATATAGGGCTCGACCGCGTCGATGATGTCGTACATTGTCTGCGTCGGCTCGCCGACCGCGAGGCCGCCGATGGCGTAGCCGTCACAGTCGAGCTTTGCGATCTCTTTCATGTGCCAGATGCGAAGATCTTCGAACGTCGCACCCTGGTTGATGCCAAATAACATCTGCTGCGGGTTGACCGTATCCGACAAGGTATTCAGCTTGTCATGCTCGATCTTGCAGCGCTCCAGCCAGCGCAGCGTGCGCTCACAGGATGCCTTCGCGTACTCGTAGCGTGCCGGGTTTTCCACGCACTCGTCGAAGGCCATCGCAATGTCGCTGCCGAGATTCGACTGAATGCGCATGCTCTCCTCCGGCCCCATGAAGATGCGCCGGCCGTCGAGGTGCGAGGCGAATGTCACGCCCTCTTCTTTGATTTTGCGCAGGCCCGCAAGGGAAAATACTTGAAACCCGCCGCTGTCGGTCAGGATAGGGCCGTCCCAGTGCATAAACTTGTGGAGGCCGCCCATTTGGCGCACCACATCATCGCCGGGGCGCAGATGCAGGTGGTACGTGTTGGAAAGCTCGATCTGACAGCCGAGGTCTTTTAAGTCCAGCGCGCTCACGCCGCCCTTAATGGCCGCCTGCGTGCCGACGTTCATAAAAACCGGCGTCTGCACTTCCCCGCCGTGCGCGCATTTGAACTTACCGCGCCGAGCCTTGCCCTCGTATTTAATCACTTTGAACATAGTCTTCCCCCGTTTCAGGAAACGAACATAGCGTCGCCAAAACTAAAAAATCTATAACGTTCTTTTACCGCCTCTTCGTAGGCATGCAGTACGTGCTCGCGGCCCGCGAGCGCCGAGACCAGCATGATGAGCGTGGACTGCGGCAGGTGGAAATTCGTCACGAGTGCATCCATCACCTTGAAGCGGTAGCCCGGGTAGATGTAGATGCTCGTCCAGCCTGCGGACGGCTCCATGTGTCCGTCCTCCTGTGCCCAGCTCTCGAGCGTGCGGCACGACGTTGTACCGACGCAGATCACGCGTCCGCCGCGCGCCTTCGTCTCGTTGATAAGCGTCGCCGTCTCAGGCGGGATAACGCAGTATTCGCTGTGCATATCGTGCTGCTCGATGTCGTCCTCCTTGACAGGACGGAACGTACCGAGGCCGACATGCAGCGTCACATAGCCGATGTTCACGCCCTTTGCCTGAATTTTTTCCAGCAGCTCCGGCGTGAAGTGCAAGCCCGCTGTCGGCGCGGCGGCGCTGCCGTTGACCTTGGAATAGACGGTCTGGTAGCGCTCCTGATCCTGCAATTCCTCCTTGATGTAAGGCGGCAGCGGCATCTTGCCAAGGTGTTCGAGCACCTCGAGGAAAATACCCTCAAAGTCGAATTTCACCATGCGGTTGCCGTCAGGTAACACGTCCACGACCTCCGCTTTGAGCTCGCCGTTGCCGAACTGCATCTTTGCGCCCTTGCGCAGGTGCTTGCCCGGCCGCACGATGCACTCCCATGTTTTGTCGCCGCGGTCGATGAGCAGAAGCACCTCGCACGCGCCGCCGCCCGGTAGGCGCTGGCCCAAAAGGCGCGCCGGCAGCACGCGGGAATTGTTCAAGATCAGGCAGTCGCCGGGGTTCAAAAAGTCCGGCAGCTCATAAAAATGGTGGTGTGAGAGCTCACCCGTCTCCTTGTCAAGGCACATCAGGCGCGATTCGTCGCGCTTTTCGAGCGGCGTCTGCGCGATCAGCTCCTCAGGCAGGTAATAATCAAAATCTTTTGTCTTCATGTTGTTTCTCTTCCCTCATCGGATGCTGACATCCGTGTAGTAAAACTGCAAAATATCGCGGTAGGAATAGCCGAGGTTCGCCATCGAGTACGCCCCCCACTGGCTCATGCCGACATTATGCCCGTAACCGCTGCCGGAGATCACAAAGCTGCCGCTGCCGGACGATGTCGTCGTCCGCTGCACAAGCTGCGATGTGCCGCTCGACGTGATGACGTACACGTTGCCGGACAGCGCCGAGCTCTTCCCGCCGCTGTCGATCACGCTCATAGAGCCGAGCGCGACGCTTTCGCCCGTGTCATTCACGCTGTAAGCGTTCTCGCTCCCGCCGCCGATCGTAAAGCGCTGGCTGCGCAGATTCAGCAGCGTCCGGCATGCCTCGCGCGAAACAGTCTTGCTGCCGCTCGTACCGGTAAAGGTGACGGAATAGACGTTACCTGTGTCGGTATAGGCCGAGACATAGGCGTTTTTCACCGTACCGATGCCGTAGCCCCGGTTATTGAGAAGGCTCGTCAGCTCCGACGCGGTAAACGTCGTCGACCAGTTGTACCGTGGGATGATCGAGGCGATCTTGCCCTCATAGGGGTCGATCTTGCCCTTGAGATAGCCGACGTCATTGCCCCAGACGTTTAGGCTGTCCTCGCTCGCACCGCCGTTGCTTGAATAATACACAGCCTCCTGCACGAGTCTTCCGCTGTAGTAGAGGAACTCCCCCGCCGTCTGGTCGACCGCAGCATCGGAATTCGCACCGCTCGCCGCCGTGCCCTGATAGACCTGACAGTGCGTCGTCGCGCAGATGTCAAAGCCCTGCGCGCGATGCTTCGTCTGACAGACCGCGTAGGTGCGCGCACAGACCGCCTGCGCCTTGAGCGCCTCGACCGGCCAGTCCTTGTTCATTTCCCAGGGAATGACGCATTTGACATAGTCCTCGAGATCCACCACGTTGATGACATTGATGTTCCCGCCGCTCACGCGCTGGTATTCAAAGCCGCCGTAGTAGCGGTAGCCGCGGAACCACGTGACCGTCTTTTCACGCGTCTCGATCGGCAGGATGCCGAGGTTTTCGCTCCCACCGCAGTCGAATTCAAAGAGGATCGTATCCGTTCCCGTCACGATGACCGTCACGCCCGTGCTGCTGCCGCCGACGGCAGTGCCGCCGTATTGGGCTGCTGCGGACCGCGCCGCACTCAGGCTCGTGTAGCTGCCAGCGCGCGCATAGAACGCGCCATCCTCGTAGGCAGCGAAGCCGCCGCTGTACTGCGCCGCTGTGCGCGACGCGTCGTCGTAATCGTAAAACGTGCCGGAAAGCTGCACATGATAGGTCGTATCCGTCGTCACCGTGATCTTTTCATACAACTGCGGCAGTGCGCCCAGCTCTTCAAAGCTGCCGTCCGCGTCAAAATACCCCAGCGCGTAGCCGCCGAAGGCCGAATAATTCTGAAGGTTCGCCGCGCTCATCGCGTCCGAGCCGTACTTGAGCCCCACGCGAAGCGTCTCACCGTCCGTTGCCTGCGCGAGCGTGCACAGTGAAAGGCACAGCAGACAGGAAAGCAGGAACGTTCTGCACCATTTTTTCATAGTATCCTCCACAGCCAGTTTTGCAGAAGCGATCGCTCTGCGCCCGGCTGAACATATCCATATGAATCGTATTTTACATTATACGACAGTTTCCCTCTGCTTTCAAGCAAAACTGTATCTCTTTTTGGCCGCCGCTCCCCCCCTACCGTTTTGGCGGTCAAGCGTCATGGAAAGGAGTCCTTTATGAAACCCTGCGTCTTTACCGGCAGCGCCGTCGCTATCGTCACACCGTTTTGCGGCGACGGTGTCGATCTCGAAGCCTTCGACCGTCTCATCGAGCGCCAGATTCAAGGCGGCACCGACGCCATCGTCGTCTGCGGCACAACCGGCGAGGCCGCGACGCTGAGCTACAATGAGCGCATGGCGCTCATTGAGCGCTGCGTGCGCACCGTCGACCGCCGCGCGCCTGTCATCGCGGGCAGCGGCACAAACAGCACCGCGTCCTCCATTGCGCTCTCCAAAGCCGCGCAAAGCGCGGGCGTCGACGCGCTGCTCACCGTCACGCCGTACTACAACAAAGCCTCGCAGAGCGGCCTTGTGCAGCATTTCTCCGCCATTGCGGACGCGGTCGACATTCCGGTCATCCTCTACAACGTTCCCTCCCGCACAGGCGTCGGCTGCACGGCGCAGACCTATCAAGCGCTTGCCCAGCATCCGAACATTGCCGGTGTCAAGGAGGCGAGCGACGGCTTCGACCTCATTCAGGACACCCTCAACCTCTGCCCGCCGGACTTCACCGTCTGGAGCGGCAACGACGGCTCCACCGCCGCCATCATGGCTCTTGGCGGCAAGGGCGTCATCTCCGTCGCCGCAAATGTCGTCCCACGCGAAATGCACGAACTGACACAGCTCTGCCTTGAAAATCGCTTCTTGGAGGCAGGCACGCTTCAGCTCAAGCTGCATGAGCTGATCCGTGCGCTGTTTTGCGAGGTCAACCCCATCCCCGTCAAGGCCGCCATGGAGCTCTTGGGCCTGTGCAGCGGCGAATTGCGGCTGCCGCTGTGCCGCATTTCCGAGCGTCATTTGGAACAGCTCTCCAGTGCGCTAAAGCCGTTCCGAGCCTCGATATAAGTGATTCTTATTTCTCGTTTATGCAATATTCATCGTATATTCATTTTGTATTCACGTAACATTCATTGTGGTATTCATCAAATGTTTACTGTATTCATTCCGCCGTTTCGCTTTGTGCATTCAGTCAAAAAGCAGGACTCTGCGCTGAAAACGCGCAGAGCCCTGTTTCACTTTTTCGTTTACGTTTTGTAATCAGCCTTGCTTACGCCTTCACGCGGTGGAAGACCTTCTTACCCTTGCGGACGATGACGCCCTCGCCCTCGAATCGCTCACGCGCAAGGCTCTCGTCGATGGACGCGACCTTCACATCATCGATCGTCACACCGCCCTGCTGGACCAAACGGCGCGCCTCACCGCGGGACGGGCACAGGCCGGTCGCGACCAACATCGAAAGGACATTGATGTTGCCGTTTTCAAAGTCGGCATCCGTCAGCGTGCTCGTCGGCATGTTGGCGTTATTGCCGCCCGCGCCGAAGAGCGCCTTGGCAGACTCCTCCGCCTTCTTGGCCTCCTCTTCCCCGTGGACGAGTGCGGTGAGCTCGTAGGCGAGGATCTCCTTCGCGCGGTTGAGCTGGCTGCCCTCCCACTTATCCATCTCGTCGATCTGCTCGAGCGGCAGGAATGTGAGCATACGGATGCACTTCAAAACATCCTGATCGCCCACGTTGCGCCAGTACTGGTAGAAGTCGTAGGGCGTGGTCTTGTTCGGGTCGAGCCACACCGCGCCGCTCGCGGTCTTGCCCATCTTCTTGCCCTCGGAATTAAGAAGCAGCGTGATCGTCATCGCCTGCGCGTCCTTGCCGAGCTTGCGGCGAATGAGCTCCGTGCCGCCGAGCATGTTGGACCACTGGTCGTCGCCGCCGAACTGCATGTTGCAGCCGTACTCCTGGAACATGTGGTAGAAGTCGTAGGACTGCATGATCATGTAGTTGAATTCCAGGAACGAAAGGCCCTTTTCCATGCGCTGCTCATAGCACTTGGCGCGCAGCATGTTGTTCACAGAGAAGCACGCGCCCACCTCGCGCAGCAGCTCGATGTAGTTGAGCTTCATCAGCCAGTCGGCGTTGTTGAGCATCATGGCCTTGCCCTCGCCGAAGTCGATGAAGCGCTCCATCTGGCGCTTGAAACATTCGGCATTGTGGTCGATGTCGGCCTTGGTGAGCATCTTGCGCATATCGTTGCGACCCGAGGGGTCTCCGATCATGGTCGTGCCGCCGCCGATGAGCGCAATGGGCTTGTTGCCCGCCATCTGGAGTCTTTTCATCAGGCACAGCGCCATGAAGTGGCCGACGTGCAGGCTGTCCGCCGTGCAGTCGAAGCCGATGTAGAACGTCGCCTTGCCGTTGTTGACGAGGTCGCGGATCTGCTCCTCGTCCGTCACCTGCGCGATCAGGCCGCGCGCTTTGAGCTCTTCATAAATTCCCATTTGTTGATTCCTCCTGTATTTCTATTTTACTTCATTTCGGACATTTTGAGACGCTTTCGGATAGCAAAAAACGCCCTCTGTCCGTTTGGACAGAGGGCGAACAAATTCGCGGTACCACCTCTGGTTCGCCGTTTTCTCGCAAAAACGGCCTCACGGAGTGCCGACACACTCCCGCGCGATAACGGGCGCTCCCGGGGCGCGCCTACTGGAAAACTTTCGTTCGGGCGCCGGCTCCGCGGTGTATTTCGGCACGTTTCCTCTCCTTCTTGCACCGGCCGAAGGCTCTCTGCGCAGGAAATCGCTGCTTACTTCTCCGCTTCATCACCGTAAACGCGGATATTGTAACGTAAAGAATCGGTCTTGTCAAGTATCAAGTATTCTGCGGATTGTAATACATCACGAGCTTGCACAGCCCGTCGCACAGGAGCGACAGGTTCTCCTCGTCAATTCCCGTCGCTTTCCGCGGCAGGATACAGCGGCCAAAGCCCTTGACCTTTTTGCATGCGCAGATGACCGTGCCGCCCGTGAACGCGCGGTTGTCCGAGGGATAGTGAACAAGTCCGTCGGTCTTCAAAAAGCAGGTCTTCCTCTCGCTGTTACTGAACTGCTCAAGGATCGTGTCGAGCAGCTTGTCGTTCCAGCGGCTCGCCTTGCCCGGCAAAATCAGCAACTCATCGCCCTCACCCACGCAGTCGAGCACGACGACGCTCTTCTTTTTGAGCTCGGGGTGCGCGTGGATCAGGCGCTTGGCGCCCTTGCTCCCCTGCGTGCCGCCGTCGAGGAACAAAAAGCACACCTCGCCGCGGTAGCGCGGTGTCAGCGCCTTTGCGACCTCGAGCAGCGCGACGACGCCGGAGGTGTTGGCATTTTTGTTGTTCATTTCGCTCTTGCCATATTTGGGGTAAAAGAGCCCAACAACCAGCAGCAGTAAAAAGAGCGGCAGCGTCATATTCGGCATGTTGAGCGCGAACGTCACGCCGAACGAAATAAGGAAGCTCACCGCCAGCGCCAGCAGAGGCATCAGCGCCTCGTAGAGCATGTACGTCGCCGGTCGCGTCGGGCAAATGAGCGGCGGCAGGACCTCGCGCACGCCGGTGTCGTAGTGCGCCGCGAGAACGATCTTTGCCTTCTCGATGTCGCCGACGACCACATTCGTCACATTGCCGCCCGCCGAGAGCGCCGACGTCCCGCTCTCGAGCTTCGGCGAATAGCCGAGCTCCTTGAGTGTGTAGACAAGCCAGGTGCGGAAGTCCACTTTTTCTTTTTCCTTGCGCCGCACCGGAAAATCCCGCTCGATGCGCTCAGCAAATTCGTTCATCTGATGTTCCTTTCTTCGAAAAAGCGCCGCATCGCGGCGCTTTTCTCTGACATGTGATTTTGCTTTACAGTAGTTGATCTTTAAAGTTCTCCGCCGCGCAGAGCAGTTCCTCTGCTCCTAAGAGCATCGTCTCGCTCGGGTGGTCTCCCCCGCTTAGGCGGGCGATCTCGCCGCGGCGCGCCGCGCGGTCGAGCGCAACGACCTTTGTGAGCGTGCGGCCGTTTTCCTCGCCCTTTTCCACGCCGAAGTGCGTGTCGGCCATCGCCGCGAGCTGCGGCAGATGCGTCACGCACAGCACTTGCCGTGTGCGCGAGAGCTTGGCGAGCTTTTCCGCCACGCGCTGGGCAGCCCTGCCCGAAACGCCGGTGTCGACCTCGTCGAACACCATCGTCATCACGCTGTCCTGCTCGGCCAGCACGTTTTTGAGTGCCAGCATGATGCGCGACAGCTCGCCGCCGGACGCGATCTTCTGGATGGGGCGCAGCGCCTCGCCCACATTGGCGGACATCAAAAACGCCACGGCGTCCACACCGTCCTCGCCCATGTCCTTTTCCTGAAAGTCGATGGCAAAGCGGAGCTTCGGCATATCGAGCTCGCGCAGTTCCCGGGAAATACGCTCCTCAAGCTCCTTTGCCGCCGCGTGACGGCGGTCGGAGAGGGCCTGCGCCGCTTCGCGCGCAGCCTTTTCCTGCTTTTTGAGCGTCTGCTCGAGCTGCTGCGCACGGTCGTCTGCATACTCGATGCGGTCCAATTCCTCACGCGATTTTTCAAGATATGCAAGCATCTCCTCGACGCTTGAGCCGTACTTCTTTTTCAGCCGGTAAAGCTGGTCACAGCGCGACTCCACGGCGTCGAGCTCCTGCGGAGAAAAGTCGTATTCATCCTTCTTATCGCGGATCGTTTCGGCAAGGTCATACGCTTCACAGCGCAGCGCTTCCAAGCGCTCCGAGAGCGTGATGAATTCATCGCCGAGGCTGCGGAGCGAACGCAGCGCATCCTCCGCCTCCTTGATAGCGGACACCGCGCCAAGGCCCTCGTCCCCACCGTTCAGGCAGGCGTCCGCCTCGGAGATGGCGGAAATGAACTTTTCGCCGTTGCGCAGAATATTGCGGCGGGCAAGGAGCGTCTCCTCCTCCCCCTCCTGCAAGTCCGCGCGCTCGAGCTCGCCGATCTGATGGTGCAGCATGTCGACACGGCGCGCTTTTTCGGCCTTGTCCATCTTGAGCGCGTCGATCGCGCGGCGCGTCTCTTTCATCGCGTCATAGCGCGCGCGATACGCTTCCAGCTCGTTTTCCACGCGGCCAAAGCGGTCGAGGTAGACAAGGTGCTGCTCTTCGTCGAGTAACTGCTGTCCGTCGTGCTGGCCGTGGATATTGAGCAAGCTCGCGCCGATACGCTTGAGCTGCGCGACCGTCACTGGCCGTCCGCCCACGCGGCAGACGTTTTTGCCGTCACCGTACAGCTCGCGCTGCAATAAAAGCGTTCCGTCCTCCTCCGGCGTAAAGCCGTTTTCGGCGAGCCCCGGCAAATCTGCCGGGACCGCGCTGAACGTCGCGCTGACAAACGCCTTCTCCGCGCCCGTGCGGATGAGCTCGCGCGACGTGCGCTGGCCGAGCACCGCGCCGAGCGCGTCGATCACGATGGATTTGCCCGCACCGGTCTCGCCGGTGAGCGCGTTGAACCCGCGGCCGAACAGAATGTCCGCCCGCTCAATGATGGCGATATTTTCAATGTGCAAAAGCTCAAGCATCGCTCATTCTCCTGCAAAATTTTGTTCTTACTTGGTCTGGCGCTGTCTCTGCATGTCCTCGATCTCCGAGCAGAGCTCGGCGGCGGACTCGTTTTCGCGCATCACAATCAGCACCGTGTCGTCACCCGCGACAGTGCCGACCTTGGCGGAGATATCCATCCCGTCAAACGCCGCGCCGGCCGCGGGGCCGAGGCCCGCCATCGTCTTGATGAGCACCAGATTCTGCGCGCAGTCGACCGAAACGATGCTCTCGCGCAGGATGGTCTGCAGGCGGTCAGCCAGATTCAGGCGCATCTTCTGCGTCGAAACGGCGTAGCGGTAGGTGCCGTTGCCGGTCGGCTCCTTAATTAAGTGGAGCTGCTTGATATCGCGGGAGATGGTCGCCTGCGTGCAGGAGATTCCCTCCTTGCGCAGGCTGTCGATCAACTGCTCCTGCGTTTCGATCGCCGAAGCGGCAATGATCGCAAGGATCTTTTCCTGTCTTTCATTCTTCATTGCTGGTTCCTCCCATCAACATTTTCTTTTGTAAGATCTCGCAGAAACTGCGTTTGCTCAGTCGAACGAGCTTGGTGTCGAATTTTGAGCGGCGCACTTCAATACTGTCGCCGCTGCGCAGTGAGAATGCGCGCCCGCCGTCCACGCTCAAAAGGACGGGCTTGTAGCTGTTTTTTTCCGTCTGCACAGTGATGACCCGCTCGGGCGAGAGCACGTAGGCATTGGCGTGCACGCTGTGCGCGCAGATGGGCGAAACAATGAAGTTCCGTGCCGTCGGCTCGACCACAGGGCCGCCCGCCGAGAGCGAGTAGGCCGTCGAGCCCGTCGGGCTCGCGACGATCACGCCGTCGCCCGCCACGTCCACGAGCTTTCCCTGCTCGGTGAAGATTTGCAGCCGGATCACGCGCGAGATATTGCCGCGCGCGATCAGCGCTTCGTTGAGCGCAAGGTTCGAGTAAATAACCCGCCCGTCGCGCTGGACGCTCACATCGAGCATCATGTGGCTCTCGATCTCATACTTTCCGTCACACAGGTCGCGCAAGCGCAAAAGGTCTTTGCTCTCAAGCTCGGCCATGAAGCCGAGGCTGCCGAGGTTGACGCCCAGCACCGGAATATCGCGGTGCGCGGCGGTTTTGGAAAGGTGCAGGATCGTACCGTCGCCGCCAAACGCGATGATCATGTCCGCACCGCGGATCTCCTGCTGAAGCGGCTCAATGTTGAGCCCGTAGCCCTCCGGCGGCTCCTGATTGCGAAACGGCAGGCACACGACATTCGGGCAGCCAACCTCGTCGAGCACGCGCTTGGCCTCCTTCGCGACGCGAAGCTGCGCGTCGCGGTAGGGATTCGGGCATAAGATGACTTTTCTCAGCATCCCGCGCCCTCCTTCCCGTGGTCGAGCGCCGCGTGTGACTGCTCCACAAGACCCTGGAGGTCAAACGTCTTCTCCACCCAATCGCCGCTTTCGAGATACCCGAGGTATTCGATGTTTCCCTCGGGTCCGCGAATAGGAGAGAATGTGATATCAAGCACTGTAAAGCCAGAATCCTTTGCATGTGTCAGGAAGTTTTCCAGCACCTCAAGGTGCACGCTCGGGTCGCGGACGACGCCCTTTTTCCCCACCTTTTCGCGTCCCGCCTCAAACTGGGGCTTGATGAGGCAGGCGACATGTCCGCCCTCTTTTAAGACGCGGTGCACCGCGGGCAGGATCAATTTCAGCGAAATAAACGACACGTCGATGCTGGCAAAATCCAGCTCGTCAGGAATCTGGTCGCGGTCGAGATAGCGCGCGTTCGTGCGTTCCATGCACACAACGCGCTCGTCGGAGCGGAGCTTCCAATCGAGCTGTCCGTAGCCGACGTCGACGGCGTAGACCTTTGTCGCGCCGTTTTGCAGCATACAGTCGGTAAAGCCGCCGGTCGAGGCGCCGATATCGGCGCAGATACAGCCGTCCAGCTTGAGGCCGAACGTCGTCATCGCCTTTTCGAGCTTGAGGCCGCCGCGGCTCACATATCGGAGCGTGTTGCCGCGTACCTCGATCTGCGCGTCGTTCGGCACGGCGGTGCCCGCCTTATCCACGCGCTGCCCGTCCACAAAGACGAGCCCGCTCATGATCATCGCCTGCGCGCGCTGGCGGGTCTGTTCCAGCCCGCGTTCAACGAGCAGCAAGTCCAGTCTTGTTTTATTGCTCATTGCAGCACCTCCGCAGCCTTTTTTGCCAGCGATTCCGCGTCCAGCCCGAACTCGCGGTACAGCTCCTCCACTGTTCCCTGCGCAGGAAACGCCTTGCCGAGGTTGCACAGCTCCAGCCGTTCGGGCGAAATTTTGTTCCAGCCCAGAATGGCCGCCATGCGCTGGCCCATGCAGCCGACGCCCGCGCACTCCTCGGCGACCAGCATCGCCTTTGTTTTGCCGATGACCTCGCGCATGTCGCGGTCATAGAGCGGCGAGATGGCGTTGATCTTCACAACGCGTGCCTCGATGCCCTGCTCGTGCAGGATCTCCGCCGCGTCGAGCACATTGTTGATCATCGTGCCGTAGGCGCAGAGGGTAATGTCCGCCCCCTCGCGCAGCACGACAAGATTCTGCCGCCCGCTGTCTTTCTTATAATTTCCCTCGCCGCCGCGCGGATAGCGGATGGCGACGGGGCCTTTGATCTCGTTCACCGCACGGTCAAGCATCGTGCGCAGCTCTGCAAAGTTCGACGGACACAGCACCGTCATATTCGGAATTTCCGAGAGGAATGTCGCATCGAAAATGCCGTGATGCGTCTCTCCGTCCGCGCCGACCATGCCCGCGCGGTCGACCGCGAAGACAACATGCAGGTCGGAGAGCGCCGTGTCGTGGATGAGCTGGTCGTAGGCGCGCTGCAAAAAGCTCGAATAGATCGCTACGACCGGCGTGAGCCCCTGCTTGGCCATACCCGCGGCCATCGCCACGGCATGTCCCTCGGCGATGCCGACGTCAAAAAAGCGCACGGGATACTGCTCGGAAAAATCGTGCAGGCCTGTACCGTCGCGCATTGCGGCGGTGATAGCGCAGATCGTTTCGTCATTTTTTGCGAGCTTACAGAGTTCGTCGCCGAACACCGCGGAAAAATCTCGCTTATGCTCGCGCGGCACGCCCATCCGCGGGTCAAATTTGCCGACACCGTGATAGCGCTCCGGCTCGCGCTCGGCGGGCGGGTAGCCCTTGCCCTTTTTCGTGTGCACATGCACGAGCACCGGACAGTTCAAGTTCTTCGCCCATTTGAGCGTGTTGGTGAGCTGCCCCACGTCGTGTCCGTTCACGGGGCCGAGGTAGGTAAAGCCCATGTCCTCGAACATCGTCGAATTCGGCAGCAGCGCCTTTTTGACATTCGTTTTCAGATGATGGTTAAAATCATACACCGCGCGGCCGACCGCGTTGCGGTCGAGCAGATCACGATAGGCTTTTTTGAATTCATAGTACGCAGGCTTCGAGCGCAAAAGTCCCAGATGCTCGCTCACCGCGCCGACATTGCCGTCGATCGACATGCCGTTGTCGTTCAGAATCACGATGAGCGGCTCGCCGGACGAACCCGCATTGTTGAGTCCCTCATAGGCAAGGCCGCCGGAGAGCGCGCCGTCGCCGATCAGCGCCAGTACGGAATAATCCTGATGCTGCAGCGTCCGCGCCCGCGCCATGCCGAGCGCGACGGAGACGGAGTTGGAGGCATGACCCGCGATAAAGGCGTCATGCCCGCTCTCACGCGGCTTGGGAAAGCCCGAGAGACCGCCGTACTGGCGCAGAGACGAAAACTGCTCGCGCCGGCCGGTCAAAATTTTATGGGTGTAGCACTGATGCCCCACGTCGAACACCAGCCGGTCTCGCGACGTGTCGAACACGCGGTGGATGGCCACCGTCAGCTCGACCGCGCCGAGGTTCGAGGCCAGATGCCCGCCCGTTTTCGACACATTTTTCAGCAAAAATTCACGCAGCTCCGTACATAAAAGCTGCGTTTGCGAGTCGTTCAGGGTTTTGATGTCCCGGGGATCATGGATGGTTTCAAGAATCAATACGGTTTCCTTCTTTATCTGACAAGATGCAGCACCGACAGTACCTTCGCCGTCAGGTAGATGACATCCTTGCTCTTTTTCATGGCGATCTTTTTGCCGATGGCCTTGCCGCCGATCGTCAATCCGGAAATGAGCGCCGTGACCACGGTGGATACGACGATGCTGCGCCAGCCGAAGCTGTTTTGCAGCAGCACGACGATGACCGTCGCGGTCGAGCCGCTGACGATGCCGCAGATGTCACCGACCACATCGTTGCAGAACGAGGCGACCTTTTCCGCGTTGCGGATGAGGTACAGCGCCTCCTTCGCGCCCTTGACACGGTGCGCGGCCATCGAATTGAACGGCTTGGGATTCGCCGCCGTCACGGCGACGCCGATGATATCGAACAGGATGCCCAGCGCAATGAACAGCAGCAGGATCAGCGTTGCAGTCACATAGCCCGCATCCTCAAGCACCGCGCCCGAGCACAGGCTCATCGCGGCGGAAAGCGCCACAGCGATCAAAGACACACGGATGACCCAGCGCGCGTGGCTGGGCGTCTTTTCCGTTTTCTTCTGCTTTCGGTCTTCTTCGTTTTCCAAGGCTTTCTTCTCCACAGTTATTTCATAATCATGCTAATCAGCGGCAGCAGCAAAAGGTAATCCTGCGGCATAGGTCGGGTTGGCTTTCCCCGCAGCGCACCTCTCGTTGCCGATGGAGGCGGTTCCCCCTTAGGCGCTGCACCCCGTTGTCACCAGACGAGGTACCCGATTGCCACTTAGTCCGCACTGTAACCCTTTCGCTGCCCTTGCGACAGCCTAGGTGATTTCCACCCCGGAGTCACGCCGTTTCTTATCCTCTTTTGCAGGAAAAATTTCAAGGAGCGATCGTACTTCGCTCTTGGCCGGAGTCTGTACGTTGTTCTCCTATCCGAATTCCCCACGCAAGGCAGGCTACGCTGCACACAGCGTTCGCGGCACAAAGGCCGGGTAGCACCGCAATGCAGGTTCATATCCCGTCCCGTACCGAAGTCGATACCCGAAACCGGGAGTCCGCTCCGGCACAGCAACGAGTCTCCGCAGAAACAGGGTCGGTTCCCCCATGCCATTAGGGGTCGCCCGGAGTCCGCAGGCGCAGCTTTCGCTTTCGCCTCCCTTCAGCACCCACCCCAAACTGGGCGTAAGAAGCAGGCACCAAAGGCTTCACAGTTGTGCCCTTTAAAGGATTTTTAGGCCCTTCTTAGGAAACGGCAGCTCCGACTAGGATACTGCGCCGCTGCTTAGCATTGCCTATTATACACCAGTCAAACTGAATATGCAAGATATGCACAATAATATTCACCTTAGGAAATTGTAAATTTTTTATTTCGCAGAAAATTCTGTCTGCCGCGCGGAAACAAAAAAGAGGTCCGGCCTTCGCCGAACCTCTTTTCATCATATTTTGTAATTTGGAAATTACTTGTTGCCGTTGACCATGGAAGCGATCTCAGCCGCAAAGTTCTCCTGCTTCTTCTCGATGCCCTCGCCCTTCTCGAAGCGAACGGCGGTGTTGAAGCTGACCTTACCGCCCAGCGCCTTGGCAGCGTTGTTCATATACTGCTCGACAGAGACGTCGCCGTCCTTGACGAAGGCCTGCTGAAGCAGGCAGTTCTCGGCATAGAACTTGTTGAGCTTGCCCATGACGATCTTTTCCTTGACCTGATCGGGCTTGTTCGCCATCTTCGGGTCGTTGGCCATCTGGCCGAGCATGACTTCCTTCTCCTCGTCCAGAACGTCCTGCGTGACCTGGCTCTTGTCCCAGAAGCGGGGGTTGAGCGCGGCGATCTGCATGGCGATGTCCTTGCCGATCTCGGTGGCGTCGCAGCCCTCGACGGTCAGGTTGACGATAACGCCGATCTTGCCTTTCATGTGGACATAGGGGACGGAGAAGCCGTCGGCGATGCGGGCGAAGCGACGGATGCTCATGTTTTCGCGGATGGCGAGGAACAGCTCGTCCTTCGCATCCTTGACGGTGCCGTTGCCGGTGACCCAGGGGCAGCCCATGAGCGCGTCGACGTCAGCGGGGTTCTCCTTGGCGACGACAGCAGCCACGCCCTTGACAAAGTTGTTGAACGGCTCGCCGTTGGCGACGAAGTCGGTCTCGCAGTTGACCTCGACCACAACACCGACACCGTCGATGACGGTGGCGTAAGCCATGCCCTCAGCAGCCACGCGGCTGGCCTTCTTCGCCTGAGAGGCGAGGCCCTTTTCGCGCAAATACATGACGGCCTTTTCCATATCGCCCTCGCACTCGATGAGGGCCTTCTTGCAGTCCATCAGGCCGCAGCCGGTGGCCTGGCGGAGCTCGTTAACAACAGCAGCAGTGATAGCCATTCTGATATCCTCCTGAAAAATAGTGTGGTAAAAATGAGACGGGGCGAGGCTTTGCCTCGCCCCGTAAGGTTCTTTTCTCGCTTGATTGGGAAAATCAGGCCTGAGCCTCGCCCTCGGCCTTCTCCTCGGTCTCTTCGCCCTGCTTGCCCTCGATCATGGCGTTGGCCATCACGGAGGAGATGAGCTTGATGGCGCGGATGGCGTCATCGTTGCCGGGGATGGGGTAGTCGATCTCGTCGGGATCGCAGTTGGTATCGGCGATAGCGACGACGGGGATGCCGAGCTTGTGCGCCTCGGCGATGGCGTTGCGCTCCTTGCGGGTGTCGACGATGAACAGCGCGCCGGGGAGCTTCTTCATTTCCTTCACGCCGCCGAGGTACTTCTCGAGCTTCTCGATCTCGGCGAGGTGCTTCATGACTTCCTTCTTGGGAAGCATATCGAACGTGCCGTCAGCCTGCATGGTCTTGAGCTGGTTGAGACGGTCCACGCGGGTGCGCATGGTCTTGAAGTTGGTCATCATACCGCCGAGCCAGCGAGCGTTGACATAGTAGCCGCCGCAGCGGGAAGCCTCTTCCTTGATAGCCTCCTGCGCCTGCTTCTTCGTGCCGACGAACAGGATGTTCTGGCCGCTCTCAGAGACGGAACGGACGAAGTTGTAGGCTTCCTCGAGCTTCTTGACGGTCTTCTGCAGGTCGATGATGTAGATGCCGTTGCGCTCGGTGTAGATGTAGGGAGCCATTTTGGGGTTCCAGCGACGGGTCTGATGGCCGAAGTGGACGCCTGCTTCGAGCAGGGCTTTCATGGATACGACGTTTGCCATTGCTTGTAGTTTCTCCTTCAAATTTAGTTTTACCTCTGGAGCCTTCATCCCTCCTGCCAACCTGATGGCACAGACAAGAAGTCCGGTCTCCATGCGGAATACCCGGGTATTATACCCCGCTATTTTCAAAATTGCAAGCACTTTTTGAAAAATCCTGTGTTTTCCCCGCTTTCTTTTCCTTTTGCCGCCTTTCCCGCGTCGTTTTCCCGCGCTTTTGCACCCAGAAGTTGTCATTTTCCTTTTTTAATAATGCCTTTCTAAAATTTAGGCTTGCAAAAATGTCGAAAATCCTTATAATATAGTAGGTCTGCTATTGGGGGACTTTTCGTCCGCCGCCCTTTTCAGTACCGGCGGCGGCGCGTGCGGTGCTCTCTGCGCGGGATCTCCTGGCGCGGAAAGGGCTTGTCAATGAGAATGATATCGTCCCCGATCTGCTTGATACACTCCCATGGGATGCAGTATTCCTCTCCCCGGCCGAACAGCCCGAAAAAGCGGTACGGCCCGGGAATGATGAGTGCGGTGAGCTGCCCGTCCGGCAGCCTGCATTCCACGTCGCCCACATAGCCCAGGCGGCAGCCGTCGCAGATGTTGATGACCTCCTTGCAGCGGAAGTCGGCAAAGCGGCAGTTCATGCGCATCCCCTCCTGTTCCCTTTCATTGTATTCCCGGAACAGGAAGTCCTATCCCTCGCATTTTCCGCGACTTCTCTTCGGGCTATGCCGGAGGGAAAATTTTCTCTACGGAGGTTCCCACACATGACAGAGATCCAGCTCAATATGTACCATGCCCTGGCCCTTGGCGCCGCCATGTACGCCCTCGGTCTGGTGCTGACGAAGAAGATCCCCGTGTTCAGCCGCTTCTGCATCCCCGCTCCCCTGGTCGGCGGTCTGTGCTTCGCGATCTTCAACACCATCCTCTATGCCACGGGCACGGCGGTCATCACCTTTGACGACACGCTGCAAACGGTCTTTATGATCTTCTTCTTTACGACCGTCGGCTTCACCGTCAGCATTCCGATGCTGCTCAAGAGCGGCAAATCCGTCATCATGCTCCTTATTTTGAGCGTTGTGATGATCATTTTGCAGAATGTCGTCGGCAGCGGCGTGATGGCGCTCATGGGCAAAGATCCGCTCTACGGCCTCGCCTGCGGCTCTATCTCGATGATCGGCGGCCCCGGCACGGCGGCGGGTATTGGTCCTGACCTTGACGCGGCCGGTGCCATCGGCGGCACGACGGTCGCCGTCGCGGCGGCGACGTTCGGCCTCATCTTCGGCTCGCTCCTCGGCGGCCCGATCGCCCGCAAGCTCATCGTCAAGAACCACCTGCGCGACGAGCTCGCAGAGCAGACGGTGGAAGAGGATGTCGACGACACGCATTACAACACCCACGCCAATAACTTTGTCTACGGTTTCCTGCTGCTGATGTTCTGCGCCGGCGTCGGCAACGTCGTCAGCGTTCTGCTCACGAACCTCTGCGGCTTCAGCTTCCCCATTTACATCGGTTCGATGCTCGTGGCCGTCGTCGTGCGCAACGTGATCGACCACTTCAAGATCATGGAATTCCCCGCGCAGGAGATCAGCACGATGGGCAACATGTTCCTCGCGATCTTCCTCTCGATGGCGCTCTCGGGCCTCAAACTCTGGCAGCTCGTCGACCTGGCGCTGCCGATGATCGCCGCCCTCGCCGCCGAGGTGCTGCTGATGGTCGTCTTCTCGCTGCTGGTCGTCTTCCCGGTCATGGGCCGCGATTACGACGCCGCGATGATCACCGCCGGCTTCATCGGCTTCGGCATGGGCGCCACGTCCAACGCCATGGCCAACATGCAGGCCGTTTCCCGCCGCTACGGTCCCTCTCCCTCGGCCTACTTCGTCATCCCGATGGTCGGCGGCCTCTTCAACGACTTCTTCAACGCTGCGATCATTGCATTCTGTATCGGTCTTCTTGCGTGAGAACCGTTTGAGGGCGCAAAGTCCATCGAAGCGCGCCGAACGATAAAAAATATCCCCGCTTCCCGTTCCGTATGTTTCCGCCGCGTGCGGACATACTGAAAGCACTACGCATGGGAGGCGGGGATTCTTTTTATGCTTGGCAAGGTGGAGATCTGCGGCGTGAACACGACGAAGCTGCCGACGCTGACCGCCGCGGAGACGGATGCGCTGCTTCATCGCGCAAAGGACGGCGACGCAGCCGCGCGCGAAAAGCTCGTCGAGGGCAATCTGCGGCTGGTGCTGTCGGTCATCCAGCGCTTTTCCGGCCGAGGGGAAAACGCGGACGACCTCTTTCAGGTCGGCTGCGTGGGGCTGCTAAAGGCCATCGACAACTTCGACACTTCGCAGAATGTTCGTTTTTCCACCTACGGCGTGCCGATGATCATCGGCGAGATCCGGCGGTATCTGCGCGACAACAGCTCCATTCGCGTCAGCCGCTCGATGCGCGACACGGCCTACCGCGTCTTACAGGCGCGTGAAAAGCTCCAGCGCGAGCAGCAGCGCGAGCCCACGGTCGAGCAGATCGCGCGCGAGCTCGGCATCCGGCGCGAGGAGGTCGTCTTCGCCATGGACGCCGTATGCGACCCCGTGTCGCTCTTTGAGCCCATCTACTCCGACGGCGGCGACGCCGTGTGCGTCATGGATCAGGTGCGCGACACCAAGAACACCGACGAGGACTGGCTCGAGCAGATCGCGCTCAAGGAGGCCATGGCGCGCCTGAGCGAGCGCGAGCGCCAGATCCTCGCCCTGCGCTACTCCGACGGCAAGACGCAGATGGAGGTCTCAAGTGAGATCGGCATCTCGCAGGCGCAGGTCTCGCGCCTTGAGAAAAACGCCATCAAGAGCATCAAGAAGAATATGTAGACTCAGACAAAAAGGAGCGGAAATGTTTCCGCTCCTTTTCCCGTTTCTTCTCTTGACTTTATCCGCCATTTTATTACAATATAGTATGTATTTTTGCGCCGGTGGGATGCTCCTCCGGCAAATCCGGATCAAATGGAGGTTCCTTCCATGCATTACAACGTCATCATCATTGGCGGCGGCCCCGGCGGCATCTTCTCCGCCTACGAGCTGACAAAGGATCGCAGCGACCTGCGCGTCGCCGTGTTCGAGGCCGGTCACAGCCTTGAAAAGCGCCACTGCCCCATCGACGGCGACAAGGTCAAGTCCTGCATCCGCTGCAAGAGCTGCTCGATCATGAGCGGTTTCGGCGGCGCGGGCGCATTTTCCGACGGCAAATACAACATCACCAACGACTTCGGCGGCACGCTGCACGAGTACATCGGCAAAAAGCAGGCGCTCGACCTCATGCACTATGTCGACGAGATCAACATGGCCTACGGCGGCGAGGGCACGAAGCTCTACTCCACCGCCGGCACAAAGTTCAAAAAGCTCTGCATCCAGAATAAGCTGAATCTGCTCGACGCCTCCGTCCGCCATCTCGGCACGGACGTGAACCTCGTCGTGCTCTCGAACCTCTATGACCTGCTCAAGGACAAGGTCGACTTCTACTTCGATTCTCCCGTCACCACCATCTCCCGCGAGGGCGACGGCTACCGCGTCACCGTCGGCGAGACGGACTACACCTGCGACAAGTGCATCGTCTCCGTCGGCCGCGTCGGCAGCAAGTGGATGGAGGGCGTGTGCCAGGAGCTCAAGATCCCCACGAAGTCGAACCGCGTCGATATCGGTGTGCGCGTCGAGATCCCCGCCGTCGTCTTCTCCCACCTGACTGACGAGCTCTACGAGAGCAAGATCGTCTATCGCACGGAAAAGTTCGAGGACAACGTCCGCACGTTCTGCATGAACCCCAACGGCATCGTCGTCAACGAGAACACGAACGGCATCGTCACGGTCAACGGCCACAGCTATGAGGATAAGTCCCTCCAGACCGAGAACACGAACTTCGCGCTTCTCGTCGCCAAGCACTTCTCCGAGCCGTTCAAGGATTCCAACGGCTACGGCGAGTCCATCGCGCGCCTGTCCAACATGCTCGGCGGCGGCGTCATCGTCCAGCGCTTCGGCGATCTCGTCCGCGGCCGCCGCAGCACGGTCAAGCGCATCGAAGAAGGCCTCGTCACGCCGACGCTCGCGGCGACCCCCGGTGATCTGAGCCTCGTGCTCCCCAAGCGCATTCTGGACGGCATCATCGAGATGATCTACGCGCTCGACAAGATCGCGCCGGGCACCGCAAACGACGATACGCTCCTCTACGGCGTGGAGGTCAAGTTCTACAACATGGAGGTCGCGCTCGACGAGCACCTTGAAACGCCGTACAAGGGGCTCTATGTCATCGGCGACGGCAGCGGTATTACGCATTCGCTGTCGCACGCATCGGCGAGCGGTGTTTATGTTGCCAGAGAGATTCTGGAAACGGTTTAACAAAACCATTTGCAAATTGTTCCGCGCAGGCGCGGGATATTTCCGCACCGTACGGAAGTGCGTAAAAGGGGGATACTCTCTTTCTCGAAAGAGAGTATCCCCCTTTGCAACCCCCGAGAGAAAGGACGAGGGGCCTTCCCCCTCGACCCCGCACATTGCCAGATTGCAGCTCGAAGAACTGCACGCGCTGCGCAATCGGGTGCGGTGTACATGGCTTCGCCATGAATCTCTGCGATTCGTTACCAATCGCAACCGCGCCTTACTCCGTGAGGCGCGAGTGACGGTAGCACGGCGGCAGACTGCGTGCGGGCGGCATTGCTGCGCTCGCCGCGGGAAAATGAAAAGCTACCGACTAACACACCGGTAGCTTTCAGATAAATTCGATAATATCGTTTGGGGTGCAGTCGATCAGTTTGCAGAGCTTTTCCAGCGTCAGCAGTGTGATGTTCTTTCCCTTTTTCAGCGAATCCAAAGTCTTATTGTCAAGCCCGTTTTGCAGCAGATAATACTGCGAAATACCTTTTTCCTGCAACGTTTTCCATAAAGGCTCGTAACTGATGATTGTCCTCACCCCACCTTCTTACGAGCCTATTATATGGAGCAAAGTGAAAAACAAGTATTGTGTATATCTCCACAATGCGGTAGAATGCCATCAAGGGGGGATGCACTATGACAACTTATAAAAGTCTCTACCACCTGATGGTACGCTCCATGAGCGAAGCCATCGACCTTTACGATGAGGGCAAGGGCATTCTTGCCCGTGAAGTCCTGAAAAAAGCCCTGTTAGACGCAGAAGAACAAGTCATCACACATGATATCATCCCCGACGAGCCTATCGGCAGTACCGATTCAGCAGAAAACTAAAAAAATCCCCAGCGCGGCGAGCGCAGCAATGCCGCTCCGGCAGGTACTATCAGCTCAGAAGCATCCAAAGTAGGTGCAATGCTTACCGGAAGTGCCACGGGGTGGATAATCCAAAAAGGAGGGGCAAGGCCCCTCCCTTTTGGTCGTTAGGGGTGCAGGGGCGAAATCGAAACGCCCCTGCCGTTCTCTTAGGGGTTCAAAAGGGGACCTTCTCTCACGTGAGAGAAGGTTCCCTTTTATCCGCGCTCCCCTGCTTGCAGGGGGAACATTTCAATGATTACTTTTTAAAGCTATCTTTAAGAGTAACCGACCGGTTGAACACCAGATGATCCTCGGAGCAATCCTTGTTATCAAGGCAGAAATACCCAAGGCGCATGAACTGGAAGCTCGGCGCGGTCTTGCCCTTCTTTTCGGTCTTGTCGTACGCCGCGGCGATGTCGCGCATGCGCGGCTCGACCTTGCAGCCGGTCAGCACCTCGAGCGAATCGGGGTTCATGCAGGCAAGGAAATCCTTGTCCGCGCCGTCGGGTGCGGGGTCGCTGAACAGCTCGCTGTAAACACGCACCTCGGCGTCCAGCGCGGTCGCGGCGTCGACCCAGTGGATCGTCGCGCCCTTAACCTTGCGGCCGTCGGCGGGATCGCCGCCCGGCGAGTTCGGGTCGTACTCGGCGTAGACCTCGACGACGTTGCCGTTTTCATCCTTCTTGCAGCCCGTGCAGGTGATGAGGTACGCGCCCTTGAGGCGGCACTCGGGGCCGTTCGGCGTTAGGCGCTTGTACTTGGGCACGGGGACTTCCATGAAGTCGTCTGCCTCGATCCAGCACTCGCGGGAGAACGTGATCTCATGCGTGCCGGACGCAGGGTCGGTCGGGTTATTCTCGACCGTGAACGTCTCGCTCTTGCCCTCGGGATAGTTCGTGATGACGAGCTTCACCGGATGCAGCACGCCCATCGTGCGCTCGGCCTTCTCGTTGAGGTCTTCGCGCAGGCAGTGCTCAAGGAAGCTGTATTCGACCACGCTCGCGCTCTTGGCAACGCCGATGCGGTCGCAGAAGTTGCGGATGGACGCAGGCGTGAAGCCGCGGCGGCGCAGGCCGCACAGCGTCGGCATACGCGGATCGTCCCAGCCGGAGACGATGCCCTCCTCCACAAGCTTGCGGAGCTTGCGCTTCGACATGACCGTGTGATCGATGCCAAGGCGGGCAAACTCGATCTGGCGCGGCTTATTGGGCACGGAAACGTTGTTCACCACCCAGTCGTAGAGCGGGCGGTGCGCCTCGAATTCGAGCGAGCACAGCGAGTGCGTGATGCCCTCGAGCGCGTCCTGAATGGGGTGCGCAAAGTCGTACATCGGGTAGATGCACCACTTGTCGCCCTGACGGTGATGGTGCATGTAGCGGATGCGGTAAATAACAGGGTCGCGCATGTTGAAGTTGCCGGAGGCTAAGTCGATCTTTGCGCGCAGCGTGCGGCTGCCCTCAGGGAACTCGCCGTTTTTCATGCGCTCGAAGAGGTCGAGGTTCTCCTCTACATCGCGGTCACGGTACGGGGAGATGGCGGGCTTGCCGATGTCTCCGCGGTACTCTCTCGCCTGCTCGGGCGTCAGGTCGCAGACGTAGGCAAGGCCCTTTTTGATGAGCTCGACAGCGTACTCGTAGTCCTTTTCAAAATAGTCGCTGCCGTAGAAGAAACGGTCGCCCCAGTCGAAGCCCAGCCAGTGGATGTCCTCTTTGATGGCGTCGACAAATTCGACGTCCTCCTTCGTGGGGTTCGTGTCGTCCATGCGCAGGTTGCAAAGGCCGCCGAAGCGCTCAGCGGTGCCAAAGTCGATGGTCAGCGCCTTGCAGTGGCCGATGTGCAGATAGCCGTTCGGCTCCGGCGGAAAACGGGTGTGGACCTGCTGGCCCTGGAAGCGCCCACCCTCCGCGATGTCTTCTTCGATGAAGGCGTCGATAAAATTTTTGCTGCCGGATTCGCCCTCAGCGGCGGCAGTCTTGACTTCCTCAGCCATATGATCCATTCCTTTCTTCGCGTCTGCTGTGAGGCAGACAAAATAATGAAATATTATATCCCGTATTGGGAGTTATTGCAAGCATAATATGCTTGCAGATTCCCTGCGGCCGCGCAGGGGTGCGGGACAAAGGGGATATTCTCTTTCGCGAAAGAGAATATCCCCTTTGGAACCCCAAGAGAAAGGCGTTTAGATTGGCAGTCGCGGACTTGAATGACCTTGATGCCTCCGGAATGGAAATACCTGCGCGCGGCGTTGCCGCGTTTAGTTCTTCTATACGATTTGGCCTACTTCTATTTTCGCTGTCGCTTTGCCTGCGATTCGTTACCCTTACGCAATTTCCGACTACTTCAGATTTGTACAAACTTGCCATTGCCTGCCAAGGCGGCATTGCTGGCGCTCGCCGCAATATACGCACTATCGGTAGACGGTGATTAGGCTGTACCAAAACGAGATCAGCAGAGCGGCAGCGGATAATAGGAGCAGAGGCAAGTCGTATCACAGCGCCAATGGCAGCGAGCGATGCGATGCTGCCACGCAGGCTCCCGATTCCGCAGGCTGTGCACCTCTTCAAGCTGCAAACCCGCAATGTCGGGGGTCGAGGGGCCCTCCCCTCGCGTTCTCTTGGGGGTCCAAGGGGGCCATTCTCTCACGTGAGAGAATGGCCCCCTTACTCCGTGCAGCGCCTCCGGCGCTGCTATCCCCCCGTTTCCCCTTGGGGAAACAACTTTTCACTCTTTATTGAAAGAGCCCCTGAAGCTCTTCCCTGCTCATCAGCAAATTGAGCACCTCCACCAGCGCATTTGCGCTCAAATGCTCCGGCAGCTCCAGCCGTTTGCACAGCGCTTTGCGCTTTTCCACGCTGTCCGGGCCGATCAGGCCCAGGTCATAGAGGTCTGCTTTTGTGATGGATTTTCTCTTTACAGTGCTTTCTTCATCAATGGTCGCGCCCGCGCGGCGCAGGGCATCAAGCAAAATTTCCGGCTTCATGCCCTCGACGCCGAGCTTGCCCTCCTTGCCGCCCTTGCGCTTGCGCTTCTCCTTGCCGTAGATGTCCGGTACATAGGCTTGCAGCACACGACCCTCTGGGATATTGCCCTTGACGCGGTTGCGGATCACGAATCCCGCGCCGTCGGGGTCGGTGAAGAGGATGATGCCCCGCTCCTTGGCGAGCTTTCGCAAAAAGGCCTGCTTTTCCTTGTCGTTGAACACGGCGAAGCCGCCGAGCTCCACGATGACCGCGTCTACGACCTGCGAGAGCGTGTTCTTGTCGTACCGTCCCTCGACGACGATGACTTCCTTTACCTTCGGCTTTGCCATAGATTCACTTCCCCTGTGCAAGGCGCATCAGCAGCAGCTTGAGCTCGCCTTCGCTGTCGATGCCCTTTTCGCTTTTCATGCGCTGGTCGAGCCGCTGGCACATCAGCAAGCTCTGGCTGCACCACTCGCTCGTCGTTTTGCGCGCCGCCTCCATCAGTAAGCGCGCGGGATAGTCTGACCGCATCCCCCACAGCTCCATGAGCCAGAGCTTGTCCTTGCCGTTGTCGAGCGCGATGCGCGCGGTGTAGATGCGCCGCAGCTCCTTGCTGATAACGGCCAAGATCACAAACGGCTCCTCCTGCTTTTTGAGCAGCTGACCCAAAAGCCCCGACGCGCGGCCGTAGTCGCGCTTCGTGATGGCGTTCGTCATATCGAACACCACCGCGTCGAGCACAGGATCGGCCACGGCGTTGATGTCGTCGGTCGTGATGTTCTTTCCCTTGGCGTAGGCGCCGATCTTCTCGATCTCCGGCACAAGGCCGGTCATCAGCGCGCCGCAGGTGAAGATCAGATGCTCCGCCGTCTGCGCGTCGATACCCTTACCGAGCGCGCGGAAGCGCCGCCCGATCCAATTGATGAGGTCGCTGCGCTCCTGCGCCTCGAACTTGACGCTCTGCGCGTTCTTGTCGAGCGCCTCGTAGAGCTTTTTATACGTCTTGCTCGGCTTATACTCAATGAGATCATACACAAACACGAGGCAGCAGTACGGCGGAAAGTCATTGAGCAGCGCGATGAGCGCCGTGCGCTGCTCCTCGGGGAGCTTGAAGAGGTCACAGTCCGTTACCACGATGAGCGTGCGCTCGGCCATCATCGGCATCGCCTCGACCGCCTCGTTCAGCTCCTGCATCGTCAGCGTCTTGCCGCTCAGGCGGTGGTAGTTGAACTCCTCAAAGCCCGCGGGAACGAGCTTTTTTTTGATCTCGCCGAGGTAGTATTCGCGCAGATAGCTCTCCTCGCCGTAAAAGATGTAGACCTGACCGATATTGCCCGCGCTCAGGTCGCTTTTCAATTTCTGATAGCCCTTGTTGGGCGTTTTTCTCTCTGCCATGAAGTCCTCTCAGTCCACTGTGATCAATATATTGCCCTGCATGTCCGTGCGGTAGACCGTCATGCCCGCGTCCGTCAGGCGCAGCAGCGCCTCCTCGGTCGGATGGCCGTAGCTGTTGTCGCCCACGCTGATGACGCCGGCCTCCGGCGTCACCGATTCGAGCAGCGTCGTACCGGTGGAATACTTCGAGCCGTGATGTCCGACGAGCAGCACTTCGATATCCGGTAAATCATAGGTCTCGACGAGCTTCGTCTCGGTCTTCGCGTCCATATCGCCGGTGATGAGCGTGTCGAAGTCGCCGAGCGAGCACAAAATCGTCAGGCCCAGCTCGTTTGCGCCCTTCTCGCCGAGCGGCGGATAGATCGTCATCGTCGACGCACCGTTTTCTACATCCGTCACCTCGGTGACATAGTGGATGTTCACACCGTAGCGCTCGGCGAGCGCTTCGACCTCATCGCGGTCACCCTCGCCCGCGTCGATATCGGCAAGGTAGATGGTATCGACATCCACGCGCGCAAAGAGCGCGGCAAGGCCGTTGGCGTGGTCCTCGTGATAATGCGTCAGCACCACGGAGTCGAGCGTCGCCCCTGCGGAGCGCAGATAGTCCGCCGCGATCGCGCCGGCGTCGATGTAGGAATTTTTGCTGCCGCAGTCCACAAGCGCCGCGTGGCCCTCGGAAATGAGCAGCACGCTCTCCCCCTGCCCCACATCGAGCGCGACGACGTTCAGCCCGCCCTGTTCATAGTGTAGGGCATTGACCTTTGCCGCGGCGAAGAGCGACAGGACGGAAAGCCCCACCGCCGCAAAATAACGGTACTTCCCGCGCTTTGCCAGCGCGCAGGCAATGAAGATCGCGTACACGTACGCAAGCCATGCGGTGGAAAACGCGGTGTTGAAATAGATGGCGTGGAACGGAAGCTCCTCCAAAAGTCCTGCGATGGCAAGCACCGCGCGAATGCCGAGCGCCGGCACAAAGGCACAGGCCGCGCCGAGCTGCGGCACAGCCGCCGCGATCAGTACCGAAAGTAATCCCAGCGCGAACACGACGCTCACGAGCCACAGGCAAAGCAGGTTGCTCAAAAGCGACACGATGGAGAGCGTTCCGAAATAGTAGCACGCAAGCGGCGTGGAAAACACCATCGCGCCGAGCGTCGTCGAAAACGACAGCAGCGCCGCGCGCACAAGCTTGTGCTTGCCGTGGGCACGCTTCGTGAGCTTCGGCGTCAGCCAGATAATGCCCGACACCGCGGAAAACGATAATTGTAAGCTGATGCTTGCGATGGCGAACGGATTTTTGAGTAAAATGAGCAGCAGCGCAAACGAGATGGATGTCGGCGGGTCGTTGTCGCGCCCCAGAAGCGGCGCGATCATGCCCATCGAGATCATGATGCACGCGCGCAGGATGCTCGGCGTCAGGCCTGTGACGAACGCATAGAGGAAAATGAGCGGGATCGTCACGGCGCAGCGGAGCTTTTTCCGCTTATCGCCCATCATCGAACCGATCAGTGACGCCAGAAAGCAGCAGTGCAGACCCGAGACGGCCATCACGTGGGAAAGGCCCACCTCGGATAAGTTGCTCGCGTCCTCCTCGTCGAGATATTTCTTGTCGCCCAGCAGCAGCGCCCGCAGAAATGCGCCCTCGCGCTCGCTGTAGCTGCGCTCAATGGTCTCACCGAGCGTCCTTGCGATGCGCTGCGGCAGATACTTGAGCGCGCCCGCGTTTGTGTCGTCATAAGTCGGGTCGCCGCGCTGATAGAGCAGAATATAGATGCCCTTGGCTGTGAAATTGCGCAGGTGCAGCCCCTTCCCCGTCGGGTCGGTCGCGCTGTTGAACAGTGCCTCCGCCGTCACATGCGCGCCGGGCTCGAGGTCCATAAGATCCGCGTCACCGTAGTAGATGGCCCGCCCCGGCAGGCCGCGGTTCAGGATCTTCACCGTGACCTTCGCGCCGTGGCTCGTCTCCTCGGCATAGCCCAAAAGCTCGACCTCAACCGTGTCCTGCGTGCCGAGCAGCGCGTCGTTCGGCGCTTTGATAAAATGCGCATAAAGCGTGTTGTACCCGAACGCAAAGCATAAGCCCAGCGCGCACAAAAACGCGCGCTTTGCCCAGTCCCCGCGCTTGTTTGCGCAGCCACAAAGTCCCATGACAAGCGCCGCCGCGGCAAACACGCCGCACAAAATGAGCGCCCACTGCGCACTCAGTAAATACTGCGAGAGCGCAACGCCCGCCACAAACGCCGCGCAGAAGATCGCCAGTACCCTCATCGGCGCGCAGGGTCGTCCGTCAGCCCGAGCAAGTAGTCGGTGCTGACGCGGTAGTAGTCGGCGAGTTTGATGACCGCCCACACAGGGATCTCACGCTCGCCCTTTTCATATCGCCAATAAACGTTGCGATTCAGATTGAGATATTCGGCGATCTCGATCTGTGTCTTATCGTTGTCAACTCGAAGGTCTTCCAGCCGCTGGAAATACATGAAATCACCTCGGATTTATGCTACCATTCGGTAACATTTCCGAGAGAATCTTCACCCATACGGCTTCACATTATGCATGTAAGCATACAACAATTCTTGCCGTTTGGCAAGGAAGAAAATGCCGCCTGCGGGCGGCAGAACCACACCCCCCATTTTCTTTCCCGAGAAAGAAAACGGGCGGTGTGACCGTCCAAAAGAAAGGCGTTTGCATTGCAAGTCTCAGACTTGAACAACTCTTATGCCTGCGGAATGAAATGCCTGTCAGGCGTTCTATCTAAACGACTTGACTGACTTCTATCCTCGCTGACGCTCCCTCATCTAAACGAAAGTCTGGTGGAATCCATCATCCCAGCAAACATTCCCATAGAAGGAAATTGATAAAGGGAAACGTATTGCAGGCAGAGCGGCAGCGGATGATAGTAGCAGAGGCAAATCGTATTGCAGTGCTAAACGCGGCTTCGCCGCGCTATGGGCAGTGCAATCGGCAAGCGCCGCAGCTCTTCGAGCAGCTCGCTTGCAATGTGAATTTTCTCTGGGAGGGTGTAAGGGAGGGGCATCTCTTTTTGAAAAAGAGATACCCCTCCCTTATCCGCATCCCCTGCGCGGCGCAGGGAATGGATGCAGCGCTGCGCGCTGCCAATTTCGCTTCCCCTACGGGAAAACAATCAGCCCGGAGGCCAAGTCATGTCGCGGCCGGCGAGAACATGAAAATGCAGATGCGGCACGCTCTGTCCCGCCTGCTCGCCGATGTTGGACACGACGCGGTAGCTCTCAATGCCCTTCTCCTTGGTGAGCTTGGCAATGACCTCGAAGATGTGCGCGACGACGGCGCTGTTCTCTTCGTTCACGCCCGCGACAGATGCGATGTGCGCCTTCGGGATCACAAGAAAGTGCACCGGCGCCTGCGGCGCGATGTCGTTGAAGGCATAGCAGAGGTCGTCCTCGTAGACCTTGTTCGACGGGATGTCGCCCGCGATGATCTTGCAGAACAGACAATCAGACATGTTTTATCGCTCCTTTCTGTAAAGTAATTTTATCTTACACAAATTGATTTTTCTCGGCATCGTAGGTGTAACCGATGCCCGCAAGCGATGTTTCGATGCTCTCGCGCGCAACGTCCAGATCGTCACACAGCGCATCAAGAGAATCGTAAAAATCGCGCAGCTTCATATTCACGGCGCTCAGCAGCATCGCCGGATCTTTCGGTAACGCCGCCATCAGCCGAGCTTGCTCAGGATGAGATCATCCACCGCCGCGAGCGCGTCGTCGACCTTGCTGACTTCGGTGCCGCCGCCCATGGCAGAGTCGGGCTTGCCGCCGCCCTTGCCGCCGCAGATAGGCGCGATGGCCTTGATGATGTCGCCGGCCTTGACGCCGCTTGCGACCGCTTCCTTGCCGCACACGGCCAGAAGCGTGACCTTGCCTTCGTTGACGGAGGCGAGCACGCCGACGATCTTGGGCTCCTTGTCGCGCAGGAAGTCGCCGAGCTTGCGCAGGGCATTCGCGTCCATGCCGTCGCGCTGGGCGGTGACGAGCTTCAGGCCCTTCACTTCCTTGGCGGAGGTCAGGAACGTGCGCGCCTCGCCGAGCGATGCCTGCTCCTTGAACTTTTCAAGCTGGCTCTTGATCTCCTTCATCTCGCTCAGCATGCCGCCGATGCGGCTTTCGAGCTCGTTCGACGTGGTCTTTAAGAGCTGCGCCGCGCGGATGAGCTTCTCCTGGCCGCTTCTGAGCTCTTCGAGCGTCTGTTTGCCGGTGATAGCCTCGATGCGGCGCACGCCTGAGGCAACGCTGCCCTCGCTCTTGATGCGGAAGAGGCCGACCTTGGCGGTGTTGTCAAGGTGCGTACCGCCGCAGAACTCCATGGACACATCGCCCATCTCGACCACGCGGACAACGTCGCCGTACTTTTCGCCAAACATGGCGACAGCGCCCTTCTTCTTCGCTTCCTCGATGGGCAGCACCTCGGTCACAACGGGGATGCCGCGCAGGATCGCGTCGTTGACGAAGGTATCGACCGCGAGCAGCTGCTCGGGCGTGATGGACTCAAAGTATGTGAAGTCGAAGCGCAGACGGTCGGGCTCAACCAGAGAACCGGCCTGATGCACGTGGTCGCCGAGCACCGCCTTGAGCGCGGCGTCGAGCAGATGGGTGGCCGTGTGGCCGCGGCGGATGGCCATGCGGCGCTCCACATCAATGGATGCCGTCACGGTGTCGCCGAGCTGGAAGCTTCCGTGGATGACCTTACCTGTGTGCATGAACTTGCCGCCCTTGTTCTTCTGGACGTCCGTGACCTCAAACACGGCCTCGCCGCAGCGGATGACGCCCGTATCGCCGATCTGGCCGCCCATTTCGGCATAGAACGGAGTCTTGTCGAGCACGATGATGCCCTCCACGCCGCTCATCATAGCCTCGGCCTGCTCACCCTCGACCACCAGCGCGACGACCTTCGCATCGTCGACGGAATCGTGGTCGTAGCCGACAAATTCCGTGGACGGAATGTCCTTGCCGAACTCAACGCCCGCCCAGCCGAGGTCACCGAGCGCCTTGCGCGCCTCGCGGGCGCGGGTCTTCTGCTCCTGCATCTCGTGGTCAAAGGCCTTGCGGTCGAGCGTCATGCCCTCGTCCTCGACCATCTCGACCGTCAGGTCGATGGGGAAGCCGTAGGTGTCGTACAGTTTGAACGCGTCCGCGCCGGAGAAGACGGTCTCGCCCTTCTCCTTGTGGGCGTTCAGAAGCTCGGTGAAGATCTTCATGCCGCCGTCGATGGTCTTGGCAAAGTTCTCCTCCTCGGTGCGGATGACCTTGGTGATATAGGCCTGACGCTCGCGCAGCTCAGGATAATGGCCTTCGTTCTCGTGCACGACCGTATCCACGACCTCATAGAGGAACGGACGGTTGACGCCAAGCAGCTTGCCGTGGCGGGCGGCTCTTCTCAGCAGGCGGCGCAGCACGTAGCCGCGGCCCTCGTTGCTGGGCAGCACGCCGTCGCAGATCATAAAGGAAGCCGAGCGGATGTGGTCGGTGATGACGCGCAGGGACACGTCTTTCTCGCGGCTCTGGCCGTAGCTCGCGCCGGTGATCTCCGTGACCTTGTTCGTGATGTTCATCACCGTGTCGACGTCGAAGAGCGAATCAACGTCCTGGCACACAACGGCCAAGCGCTCAAGACCCATGCCGGTGTCGATGTTCTTCTGCTTGAGCTCGGTGTAGTGGTCGTGGCCGTCGTTGTCGAACTGGGAGAAGACGACGTTCCAGACCTCCATATAGCGGTCGCAGTCGCAGCCGACGGTGCAGCCGGGCTTGCCGCAGCCGTACTTTTCGCCGCGGTCGTAGTAAATTTCAGAGCAGGGGCCGCACGGACCGGAGCCGTGCTCCCAGAAGTTGTCCTCCTTGCCGAACTTGAAGATGCGGTCCTCGGGGATGCCGATCTCCTCGTGCCAGATGCGGAACGCCTCGTCGTCGGCGGGCGTGGTCTCGTTGCCGGCGAAAACAGAGGGATACAGGCGGTTCGGGTCGAGGCCGACCCACTCGGGGCTCGTCAGGAATTCCCACGCCCAGTGGATGGCCTCGGTTTTGAAATAGTCGCCGAACGAGAAGTTGCCGAGCATTTCAAAGTACGTGCCGTGGCGCGCGGTGTGGCCGATGTTCTCGATGTCGCCGGTGCGGATGCACTTCTGGCAGGTGGTCACGCGGTGGCGCGGGGGCTCCTGCTCGCCGGTGAAGAACGGCTTCATCGGCGCCATACCGGAGTTGATGAGCAGCAGCGACGCGTCGTTCTGCGGGATCAGGGAAAAGCTGGGCAGGCGCAGATGGCCTTTCGTCTCAAAAAAGTGCAGGAACATTTCCCGCAGCTCATTGAGACCGTAATACTTGGGCTGAGACATGGTTGGTTTCTCCTTTTATTGTAAAATTTACTGTTGTTCGTTCTGTGTTTTCAGATAAGCGCTCAATTCCGCGAGCTCACGGTCGAGATTTTTATAGAACTGCGTGACGTGCCATCCGTCGCAGAGCGCGTGGTTGATGAAAAGTGACATCGGCAGCATCATGCGGCCGTTTTCCTCGCGGTATTTTCCCCAGGCGAAGCGCGGATTGCTGTCGTCTGCGCCGCCGGCGGGCTCTTTGATCTGCGTGTAGTAGAGCCACGGCACGCAGGAGACGAAGAAATTCGCCAGCACGTCGCCATCCTCGGTCAGCGTACCGCGCTCGAGCGTCTCCTTCTGCCGCCGCTTGCCCTCGGCGACAAACTTTTCGTAAGACGACAGATCGTCCTCAAGCAGGCAGTAGACGTAAACGCCCGTGCCGGCGGGCTTCATCACGGTGTACGACGGGTCACAGTGATCATACTCAACGACCTGACCGTCGGGCAGCAATCTCCGCCGCAGCTCGGGCACGGCGTTCGCCGCGCGCATCACCGCATAGAGATAGCTGAGGAAAAACGGACGGCCGTTAAGCGAAGCAAGAAGATCCGTAATATCCACCGGAACCGTGATGCCCGCCCACGGGTCGGTCATCGTGCGGAAGTATTCAAACTGGCCGCCGCGCGGGTCCTTCGTCATGTCGATGATTTTTCTTGTCATCTGCTCACTTCCCTCTCACGTCCAGTCCGATGAGGTTCATCTCCGTATCGAACGCGATGCGGAACACCACGGACTTTTTGTCGTATTTCGCGCCGATGACGGCGATGGCATGCGGCTCGTCCGCGTCCGTCACGCCCGTCACCATCGAATCCTTGACTTTTTTGAAGCTGCCGCGCCCCTCGGTCGCGGTATCCATCATCTCTTCAATGGCATCGGCGCTCGTCTGCTCGCGCACGTCCTCGCGCAGCGCGTCGTAGACCTCTTCATATTCGCCTTTCGTCAGCTGCGACATGACGGCAAGTCCCGCGCTCGAGACCTTGTCCTCGTCCATGCCGTCGGGCAGCTTATTGCCCTTGCAGCCGCTCAGCACAAGAAGAAGGAGCATCGCGAGCGACGCGATCAGATATCCTCTTTTACGCATGATCCTGTTCCTTTCTAAAAAACAAAGCCTCCGTCCCTGTCCATAGGGGCGAAGGCTTTTATGCTTCACGGTACCACCCTAATTATCCTTCCCCGTAGGAAAGGCATCTTAGCCGTCCGGTAACGGGGACGAGACGTTCCGCTCCTCGCGGACTGCTCCAAAGCGGCTGCTTCGCACCGGTTGCCGAGGGCTTGCACCATTCCCCTCTCGCTTCAGGCTCGTCTGCAAAGCTGACTTTTTCATCGCGTTTTACTTGCGTTATTATATCTCAAATTCAGCTTTTGTCAAGCATCCCTTGCCTTTGGGCAGAAAATGGCATATACTGCTTTCGTTTGAATGATGAAGGGAGAATCGCTATGAACCGTTCCCGCTCCGGCTATGTCTATATCGTCCTCTGTGCCGTCATTTTCAGCACGATGGAGGTCATGCTCAAAACCGTGCACGGCGTGTTTGCGCCCATGCAGATCACGTGTCTGCGCTTTCTCGTCGGCGGCATTCTGCTCATCCCGTTCGCCTCGCGCTCGATGAAGAAGAAAAACGCCTCGCTCTCGCGAAAGGACATCGGCTTTTTCGCGCTTTCGGGCTTTCTGTGCGTCGTCATCGCGATGTCGCTCTACCAGATGTCCGTGACCTATACGCGCGCGTCAATCGTGGCGGTCATCTTCTCCTGCAATCCGATCTTCGTCACGGTGTTCGCCCATCTCTTCCTGCATGAGGACATTCATCGCAACCACATTATCGCGCTCATTTTGGAGCTCACGGCGGCGCTCATCATCATTGACCCCATTCATGCGACGCTCGATCCCACAGGCTCGGTGCTCGCCATTCTCTCCGCCGTGATGTTCGCACTCTACAGTGTGTTCGGCAAAAAGCGTACACCGCGCTTCGGCGGCATCGCTGTTACGTGCCTGAGTTTTCTCTTCGGCGCGGGCGAGCTCGTGTTCATTCTGCTCTTCGGCCGCACGGCGGCGGGCGCGTCGCTCTATGGCGCGGTGGGGCTGAACCTCTTTATCGACGTGCCGCTCTTTGAAAATATCCCTGCCTCGGCCATTCCGGCACTGCTGTACATCTGCTGCATCAACTCCGCGGCGGGCTTCGTCTGCCACATGATGGCGATGGAGAAAACGTCCGCGCAGGAGGCGTCGCTCATTTTCTTCCTAAAGCCCATCTTGGCGCCGATCTTCGCGCTTCTTTTCCTCAAGGAGGAAATTCCGCTCAATATGATCGTTGGCATCGTCTGCTTCCTCGCAGGCTCGCTGTGCGCGATCCTGCCGGGCATTCTCGCCCAGCGAAAGCTTTTGAAAGCGGAACGCAAATAAGCAGAAATGCAAAAAGGGCCGCTCTCTTACAAAAGAGAGCGGCCCCTTTATTTTGTCCTCAGTCCTTCGCGCCCAGCGAGACCGCATGGCGCACAAAGCTCATCGGCGGCACATAGCGCGGCAGCTTCATCTTGAATACCGTCTGCGGTGTGCGCGGCTCGTAGAGCTCGAAGCCCTCGAGGTCGTGCATCACGGGCGCGGTCATCGTGAACGGGCGGCTGTCGGGGCCGACGAGCTCGATCTCGTCGCCCGCGGCAAACTTGTTGCGAAGCGACAGCGTCGCGTTGCCGTCCGCATCGCAGTCCGTCACGACGGCGCAGACCTGCCAGTCGCGGATGTAGCGCGAATTGTCGTAATACTGCCCGGGCTGGCCGTAGTAGAAGCCCGTCGAATAATGGCGGTGGCTCACATGCTCTACCTCATCGCGCCATACGGGGTCGACTTCCCTGCCCGCGGCGACGTCGTCGAGCACATGGCGGTACGCACCTGTGACGATGGCGGCGTAGTAGGCCGACTTCGCGCGCCCCTCGATCTTGATGCAGTCGATGCCCGCGTCCATGATATCGTCTAAATGGTCGATCATGCACATATCGCGCGAGTTCATGATGTAGGTCCCCTTCTCATCCTCGAAGACGGGGAAATATTCGCCCGGACGTTTCTCCTCCATCAGCGCATACTGGTAGCGGCAGGGCTGGGCGCACTGGCCGCGGTTCGAGTCGCGGCCGGTCATATAGTTTGAGAGAAGGCAGCGGCCCGAATAGCTCACGCACATCGCGCCATGACAGAAGGTCTCGACCTCCAGCTCCTCTGGAATTTTCGCGCGCATTTCGCGAATCTCCTGTAAAGATACTTCCCTTGCCAGCACCACTCGTTTCGCGCCCAAATCGTACCACGCACGGGCGCACTCGTAGTTTGCGATCGACTGCTGGGTCGAGATATGGCGCTCGCACTTGGGCGCATACTTCCCCGCGAGCGTAAACGCGCCGAGGTCGGCCAAAATAAGCGCGTCGACACCTGCGTCGTTCAAACGCTCCAAGTGCTCGGGCAGGCGCGCGACCTCGTCGTTGCGCGGCATCGTATTCACCGTCACGTGGACGCGCACACCGTGGTCGTGCGCGAACTTCACCGCTTTGGGAAGCTCCTCCGGCGTGAAGTTGCCCGCGAACGAGCGCATGCCGAAGCTCGTACCGGCTAAGTACACTGCGTCCGCGCCGTAGAGCACGGCCATCTGCAATTTTTCCATATCGCCCGCCGGGGCGAGGATCTCGGGTTTTCTTCTCATCGTTGTCCTCTTTCAAAGCGGCAGCGTGGCATAAGCCACGCTGCCGCGTCATTTTATGTTAGCCTGCGTACTGGCTGGAGCTGACGAAGCTCGCGTGCTCCGCGTAGGTCTTGAAGAAGTGGTGCACGCCGTCCTTGCCGAGCGCGTAGAAGTAGTAGTTCGTCTGCGCCGGTTCGAGCGCCGCCTGGATGGAGGCGAGACCGGGGTTCGCGATGGGCGTGGGCGGTAAGCCCTCGTACATCGAGAGGTTGTAGGGCGTGTTGTAATTGAGGTCGCTGCTCGTGAGCGTGCCGGTGTAGTTGTCACCAAGGCCGTAAATGAGCGAGGCGTCGATCTGTAACTTGTGATACGTCTCGCCGATGTTGTTGAGACGGTTATAGATGACCGACGCGATGTTCTCGCGGTCCGTGCCGTCCGTCTCCTTTTCGATGAGCGAGGCGATGGTCAAGATCTGGTTGAGCGAATAGCCGGAGGCCTCGACCTTCTGCATGAGCTCATCGCTCATCTTTGTATTAAAGTTGTCGAGCAGTCTCGACAGCGCGTGCGTCGGGTCCTCGTCCACGAAGAATTCGTAGGTATCGGGGAAGAGATAGCCCTCAAGGCGCGTCAGGTCGCCCTTTTTATTGTTGTCGATGAACGAATAGTTGAAGTCCGAGTTCATCGCCGCGTCGGTGAGCTTTTCCGCCGTGTTGACACCATACTTGTCCATCAGCGCGATGATCTGGCGGACATTATAGCCCTCGGGGATCGAAATTTTAACGGTATTCGCCGTGAGCGACGTGTTCTTGTTGCTCATGCGGTTGATGAGCGCGTCGTAGTCCATGTCGCTGTCGACGGCGTAGGTGCCGATGCCGATGCGGCTTTCCGCGTGGCGGAGCCTGCCGAACGCCTTGAAGAACCACTTGTACTTAATGAGCCCCTCGTCGTGGAGCTTCGTGGCGATGGTGTTCAGGTTGTCGTCGCGCGTGATCTCGATGGTCGTCTCGACTGGTGCCTTGTTGAAAGAGCACATGTCGTTCGCCAGCAGCCAGCCCACACCGGCGAGGATCGCCGACGTGATGAGCACGAACGCGAGCCACAGCGTAAAGCGGCGGCGCTGCCCTTTCTTCTTCAGTTTTTGCCGCTCGGCGCTGCTGCGCGTGGAGCGGTGCTGCGTGCGCTGCTCCGCTTCGCGGACGCTCTCGGCGTCCCAGCGGGCGGTTTGATCGTAGTTGTCCTCGTAGCTCATAGCTCCTCCTTGCTGATTTGAAATTCCCTCACCTTTTTCTATCGGTCAGGCTCACCTTTGCGCGCTCGCGCATAGGATAGGGCATGACAAGTGAGGTGAAACGAAAATGTGCAATAACAACAATAGCTGCGTGTGGCTGATCCTCATCATCATTCTGGTGCTGTTCGGCTGCGGCGGGTGCGGCAATGGCTGCGGTTGCGGCTGTGGCTGCAGCAACAACTGCGGCTGCGGCAACAGCAACGATTGCTGCTGCTAAGGCACTCTCCTCCTGTGAAGATGGGGCGCGTGAGCGTCCCCTTTTCACTTGTTTTTGATGTGGTCAAGCCTTCAAAAGTTCCGTCACGCGGCGGTAAATTTCCTCGTGTATGTCTTCGACCGTGCGCATCGCGCCGTCTTTCGAGCAGTCGATGCGCTGCCAGGAGCAGCGCTCGGCGACCTTTTTCGCATTCTCGCGGCACGCGCGCAGGTAAGCTTCGTCCTGCTCGTGGATGTCGGCCTTCGTGTTTGTCGCCTGTTCGCGCTCGCGCATCATCTTTTCGGTCAGCTCGGTCGGCACATCGAGATAAAAGACGAGCGACGGCTCGGGCAGGCCCAGAAGGCCGTATTCAAAGCCGAAAAGCCAGTCGAGATATTTCTCCCGCTCGCCGTCCGGCAGCTTGCCGGCCTGATGCACGGCGTTCGAGGTCGTGTAGCGGTCAGCGATCAGAAGTCCACCCGCCTCGTAATATTTGCCCCAGTCCTGCTTGTAGGACGCGTAGCGGTCGACGGAGTAAAACGTCGACGCCGCGTAGGCGTTCACATCGCTCGGGTGCGTACCGAACGCGCCGCCGAGGTACAGCTCGACGAGCGCGGCGGACTTTTCCCCATAGCGGGGAAAGTTGAGCTTGCGGCAGTCGATGCCCTCGCGCTGCAGCCTCTCGAAGAGCAGCTTGCTCTGCGTCGCCTTGCCGGAGCCGTCCGTGCCTTCAAATACGATCAGCTTCCCGCTCATTTGCGCTTCTCCCCCGAAACGTGGACAAGGAAGAGCGGCAGCTTCATCATGCGGCCGAAGCGGGACGGATTTTTGATGAGGCGGTAGAACCACTCCAAATTATGCTTGCAGTAGAACTCCGGCGCGCGCTGCGCGACGCCCGCAAAAATATCCATCGAGCCGCCAAGGCCCATCAGCAGATGACAACCCGTCGCCTCGCCGTATTTCGCCATGAAGAGCTCCTGCTTCGGCGCGCCGAGGCACACGAGCGCCATGTCCGCGCCGCTCGCCTTGATCTCCGCGGCGATGGGGGCATCCTCCTTAAAATAGCCGTCGTGCGTGCCGGCGATGACAAGGCCGGGAAAGCGTTTTTTGAGGTTTTCCGCCGCCTGCTCGGCGACGCCCGGCTTTGCGCCGAGCAGGTAAACGCTCTTGCCGAGCTTGGCGCAGCGCTCGATCATGCCCGTGCCGAACTCGATGCCGGGCACGCGGCCTCTGAGCGGCTGGTGCAGAATTTTTGCGCCGTACACGATGCCGATGCCGTCCGGCAGCACGAGGTCCGCACCGTTGACGGCGGCGTTCGCCGCGGCATCCGCGCGGCAGGTCTCCACAATCTCGGGATTGGGCGTCACAACATAGTGCGCACCCTCGGAGCACAGAAGCTCTTCCCCGCGCGCAAGCGCCTCGTCCATCGTCACATTATCAAAGCCAACGCCTAAAATATTGATCCGCATGATAGTCTGTCCGTTTCTTTCACATTTTTATTAAAGCAGTTTATTATATCACTCTTTTTTGCCGCTTTCAACCGCTTTGGCGCTTTTCTCCGGCAGCTGCGAGAGGATGACCGCCGCAAGCATCAGCGCGCAGCCGAAATACTCGCGCAGGCTCATGCGTTCGTGCAGGACGATCGCGCCGCAGACAACGGCAAAAAACGACTCGAGGCTCAGCAGCAGCGACACGACCGTCGGGTCGCCGTCCTTCTGCGCGATGATCTGCAGCGTGTAGCCCACGCCGCTCGACACCACGCCGACATAGAGCAGATACGGGATGCAGGTCTTCACCGCCTCGAGCGTGGTGTGCTCGCCGAATGCAAGTGCGCCGATGGCTGAGAGCATGATGACCACTGCAAACTGCGCGCAGGACAGCGCAATGCCGTCCACCTGCTGCACAAAATAGTCCACAGCAAGGATCTGGGCGGTGAAAGCAAAGGCCGAGAGGAACACATACATATCACCGCTGCTGAACGAAAGCGTACTGCTGCCGTCAAAGCACAGGAAGTAAAGCCCCGCGACGGCGGCGATCACGCAGAGCCAGATTCTTTTCTTCGCCTTTTTGCCAAGCACCGTGCTGAACACCGGCACGAGCACGATGTAGAGCGCCGTGATAAAGCCCGCCTTGCCCGCGCTCGTCGTCCCCATGCCAAACTGCTGCAAGTTGATCGCAAGCGCCAGAAACGCGCCGCAGACAAGCCCTCCGCGCAGCAGCGCGCGCTTTTCCTCCGCGCTGTATTTTTCGCGCGGGTGGATGCGCTGCATGACGGCCAGCAGCACCAGCAATACCAGCACCGCGGGAATGGCGCGCAGCGCGTTGAAGCTGAAGCACCCAAGATGCGCCGCGCTGAGGCTCTGCGTGACAAATGCGCTGCCCCAGATCAGGGCCGTGATCAGCGGCAGCACCACCTGCCGGACTTTCGGATTTTTCATAGTTGCCTCCCGGATATCACACATGCTACAATGTGACATAGCATATCAAAATGCTGCATTTTTCGCAAGTATTCCGGCGGAAAAATTTGCACCGAACGGAGGCGCCCCATGCAAATCGACGACATTCTTCTGCTCCGCATGAACCGTCAGTATCTTTTTGCCCCCGCAGAGGACGAGCTCACCGTGCTGTGCAGTCTCTGCGGCTTACAGGCGCAGTTTTACGGCAACTGCCTGCACGCGCTGCGTCTCCGCTGCGGGAAAGCGCCGGATGAGGATATCCTGCGCACCTCCGCCGTCAAAACGTGGACGCTGCGCGGCACACTGCATCTGATCGCACTCGATGACCTGCCGCTCTTCCTCTACGATGGGCGCAGCCATTTTCTGCGTCCGTGCGACACGATGGAAAATGACGACCATCTCTCCGCCGCGCGCAAGCGCGAGCTGGCCGCAATCATTCTGGACGCCGCCCAAAGCGGCTGCGGCGGCCGCGAGGAGCTGCGCCTTATCTGCCGCGAGCACGGCATGACCCCTGATGAAGAACAAAACGCGTTTGATCCCTGGGGCGGGCTGCTCCGCGCGCTGTGTGAAAGCGGCACGCTCGGCCACACCGCGCAGCAGAAAAAGGCCTTCCGCCCCTGCCCGCCGTTTGCACCGATGACAAAAGCCGACGCTCTGCGCGCTCTCATGCGGCGCTATCTGACACACTACGGCCCCGTAACAGTACAGGACGCCGCATACTTCTTCGGACTGCCCCAGCGAGAGCTGCTGCCGGTCATCGAATCGCTCTCCCCGCAAGAGTTTATCTGTGAAGGCAAAATATTTTACAGCTTATGCGATATCAATATTATCGGCGACCTGTCCTGCTGTCGATTCCTCGCTGGCTTTGATCCGCTGATGCTCGGATATGAAAAGCGTTCGAACCCGTTCCTGCCCGAAGAGGCTCTGCGCGGCGTGTTCACGCTCGCCGGTATCGTTAGACCGAGCATCCTGCTCGACGGGAAGATCGTCGGCGTTTGGAAACGCCGCGGGAAAGCTGTTGAATTGACATGGTTAATACCTTTACAATCCTTGCAGTGCAAAAGAATCGAAGAGGAAGCTCTTCGGACTTTTGGGGATGAGGTCTCCAAACTGGTTTGGAGGGATTAAGTCGCGCCCGTTGGGCGCGAGGGGGCATTGCAGCGCCGCAGGCTCTGCACGGATCAAAGGGGGTTATTCTCTTTCACGAAAGAGAATAACCCCCTTTAAATCCCCCAAGAGAAAGGTTTTGACATTGCAAGCGAGCAGCTCGAAGAGCTGCGATGCTTGCCGATTGCACTGCCATAGCGCGGCATTGCCGCGTTTAGTGTTGCTATACGATTTGACCTACTCCTACTATCCGCTGTTGCGCAGCCGTTGGCGGCTCTGCTGCCTTACGGATGCGGCACACCCCTTGCGGGTGCCGCTCTGCCTATCTTGTAGGAGTGCAGCCTAATTTCCGTCTACCGCCAGTCTCCACAATGCGGCGAGCGCAGCAATGCCGCTATTTCGCACGCAGTCTGCCGCCGTGCTAACGTCACACGCGCCCCACGGTAGTAGGGCGCGGTTGCGAGTGGTAACGAGTAGTAGGGATTCATGGCGAAGCCATGTACACCGCACCTGATTCCGCAGGCTGCGCAGCTCTTCGAGCTGCAAACCTGCAATGTGCAGGGTCAAGGGGCAAGGCCCCTCGTCCCTTTCTCTTGGGGGGTGTAAGGGGGGATGTTCTCTTTCCGAGGAAAGAGAACATCCCCCCTTGTCGCATCCCCACACGGTGTGGGTCAATCACAACTTAGTAATATGTACCCCCGCCGTTTTCAGCATTAACTTTTTGGTGCCAACGGTATCAAACGCCACCTCAAGCAGCGCATCGCCGCCCATAGGGGTGACGGAGATGACCAGTCCGTCACCGAACGTCTTGTGGTGGATCTGGTCGCCGGAGGAAAGCTGAAGCAGCGGCGCGGAGGCGGCGGGCTTCTGCGCCGCGAGTTTTTGCGACGCCTGCGATTTTGGTCTGCGCTGCATGACGCTGTCGTAGCGCGCCGCGCCCTGACCGTAGCTGCCGTAGCCGCGCGTAGAATACGAGCTTCCCTCGTCAAAGCTCGTGTCGCCAAAGCCGGACGCGCCCTGCGCCTGACGGCCGACCCAGTCGGCATTCTCCGACGGGACCTCCTCCAAAAAACGCGAGGGTTCACTGACGCTCGTGCGGCCAAACAGCATGCGCTGGCGCGTGCAGGTCATCGTCAGGCGCTCCTTTGCACGCGTCATCGCGACATAGCACAGTCTGCGCTCCTCTTCGACCTCTTCATCGTTGTAGCGCACGCGCTCGCCGGGGAAGATGCCCTCCTCCACGCCGACGACATACACACACGGGAACTCAAGACCCTTTGCGCTGTGCATCGTCATCATCGTCACGCAGTTGTCGCTCGTCGCGCTGTCGAGGTCGGTGTAGAGTGCGATCTCGTTCAAAAAGCCCGAGAGCGTCGCATCCTCCGGATCGTTTTCGAGGAACGAAACGATGTTCGACTTGAGCTCCTGCACGTTTTCAAGCCGCCCACGGCTCTCCACGTCGCCCTTTTCCTGCAGCGTGCGTACATAGCTCGTCTGCTCGCAGACCGCGTCATAGAACTCCGCGAGCTCCATCGTGTCCGCCATCTCGCGCAGCGCGGCGATGAGCTGGGCGAAGCGCTCGAGCTTGCCCGCCGCGCTCTTGAGCACGGCGTACTCCCCTGCGTGCTGCAAAACGGCCATCATCGGCACGCCCTGCTCGCTCGCGAGATCCTGCACGCGCTCGATCGTCGTATTGCCGATGCCGCGCGGCGGATCGTTGATAATGCGGCGAAGCCTCAAGTCATCGCTCGGGTTGTTGATGACCGCGAGGTACGCGAGCATGTCCTTGACCTCCGCGCGTTCGAAGAACTTTGTCCCGCCGACGACCTGATACGGCACGCCGTTGCGCTTGAACGCGTATTCGAGCGCGTTCGACTGTGCGTTCATGCGGTACAAAATGGCATTTTCCTTCCAGTTCCGCCCGCGGTTGTAGTCCATCATAATGCTGCTGACGACAAAGTTCGCCTCGTCCTGCTCGTTGAAGACGGTCTTGATGAGCACCCTATCGCCCGCACCCGCATCGGTCCAGAGGGTCTTGCCCTTGCGGCCCGTGTTATTCTTAATGACCGCATTCGCCGCGTCGAGGATGTTCTGCGTCGAGCGGTAGTTCTGCTCCAAGCGGATCGTGCGGCAGCCCTTGTACTCCTTTTCAAAATTCAGGATGTTTGTGATATCCGCACCGCGGAACTTGTAGATGCTCTGGTCATCGTCGCCGACGACGCAGATGTTTCCCTTCTCCCCCACGAGCTGCTTCATCAAAAGGTATTGCAGCCGGTTCGTGTCCTGATACTCGTCGATGAGCACATAGCGGAACTTGCGGCGGTAGTAGTCGCGCACCTCGCCCTCCTGCTGCAGCAGCGTGACCGCGTGGAGGATGATGTCGTCAAAGTCGAGCGCGTTCGCCTCGGCCAGACGGTGCACGTAGCGCGTATAGATCTTGGCGATTGCCTCTTTGCGCCAGTCGCCGCTGTCCTTCCAGCGGCGGGAGTAGTCCTGATGCGACTCCATCGCGTCCTTTGCGTTCGAGATGGCCGAAAGCACCTCGCGCGGCGTGAGCTTCTTCTCGTCGATGTTCAGCTCTTTCAAAATGTCCTTGATGACGCGCTTGGAGTCATCCGTGTCGTAGATCGTAAAGTCGCGCGAAAAGCCGAGGCGGTCGATATCGCGGCGCAGGATGCGCACGCAGGCGGAGTGGAACGTCATCGCCCAAACACTCTCCGCGCCCTGGATACCGAAGGTGGAGAGTCTCTCTCTCAGCTCGTTTGCCGCCTTGTTCGTGAATGTCACCGCCAGCACCGACCACGGCGCGGCGGGTTCAAGCGTGCAGAGGTGCACCATGCGGCTGCGCTCGTCGCTCGTCGGATGCTCGGGATAGCTCTCCAAAAATGCAAGGTCGTCCTCCGTCGCCCACGCCGGCACATCCGCGCTGTCGCTCCCCCGCCCGTAGGTCAAAAGATTTGCGACGCGGTTGATGAGAACCGTCGTCTTGCCGCTGCCCGCGCCCGCGAGCAGCAGCAGCGCGCCCTCGGTCGTCAGCACGCCGCGGCGCTGTTCAGGGTTGAGTTTTGCAAAATCCCGCGCAATGGCCGCTTTTCTCGCAGCGGCATAGCGGGCGATAAAATCGCTCATATTGTTTTCACCTTTCCTGATCTTTCCACATCTTACCCTTTTTTCGTGCTCCGGTCAACTCCGTTCGACAAAAATCAACTTTTTGTTCGATTTTTTGTTGACAAGAACGTTTGTTCGATTTATAATCATACTCGAACAAAGATTCTATTTGTCAGGAGGAATTTTCCATGGCTGCTTCCACATTTATTTTCGTTTTCATCGGCGTCAGCGTCGTCACCACCAAGGTGATGAACACGCTGCTCCTGCTCGACCAGCCCAAGCGCCGCAGAGCGAGATCCGCCCGCTGAGAACATGAACCTTCTCGACAAGCTCACGATCCTTTCCGACGCGGCAAAGTACGACGCCGCCTGCACCTCGAGCGGGGCCAAGCGCGGCTATCAGGAGGGCAAGATCGGCTGCACGTCCACGTCCGTCGCGGGCTGCTGCCACACGTTTTCGGCCGACGGCCGCTGCGTGACGCTCTTGAAGGTGCTGCTCTCGAACGACTGCTGCTACAACTGCAAATACTGCGTCAACCGCTGCACGAACGACACACCGCGCGCGACCTTTACGCCCGAAGAGCTTGCCGAGCTGACGATCGAATTCTACCGCCGCAATTATATCGAAGGGCTGTTCCTCTCCTCCGGCGTGCTGCGCTCGTCGGACTATACGACGGAGTTGATGATCCGCGCGCTGTCGATTTTGCGCAGCGAGTACCGCTTCAACGGCTACATCCACGCCAAGGCTATCCCCGGCACGTCGCCGGAGCTTGTCGAACAGCTCGGCTTTCTTTCAGACCGCCTGAGCGTGAACATCGAGCTGCCGAGCGAAGCAGGACTCAAGCTGCTCGCCCCCAATAAAACAAAGCAGGCCATCCTGCGCCCGATGACGCAGATCCGCGACCGCGCAAAGCAGAGCAAGCAGGAGCTTGTCAAATACAAGCACGCACCGCGTTTCGCCCCCGCGGGGCAGAGCACACAGCTCATCGTCGGCGCGACAAAGGAAAGCGACCTGCACATTCTGAATCTCACGCAGGCGCTTTACGATTCCTATCGGTTAAAGCGCGTGTTCTACTCAGCCTATGTGCCGGTAGTCGAGAACACGCTTTTGCCCGCGCTCGACACCAAGCCGCCGCTGCTGCGCGAGCACCGGCTCTATCAGGCCGACTGGCTGCTGCGGTTTTACGGCTTTCGCGCAAACGAGCTGCTCGACGACAACGCGCCGGACTTTGATCCTGCCCTTGACCCCAAGTGCTGCTGGGCGCTGCGCCATCCCGAGTTCTTCCCCGTCGAGGTGAACCGCGCGGACTATGAAGCGCTGCTGCGCGTGCCGGGCATCGGCGTTGTCAGCGCCAAGCGCATTCTGGTCGCGCGCCGTTCGGGCGCGCTGCGCGCGGAGGACCTCAAAAAGCTCGGCGTCGTGATGAAGCGTGCGCAATACTTTCTCATCTGCGGCGGGCGCTATGCCTCGCCGCTCAAGCTGTCGCAGGAGGGCATTTTGCAAAACCTGATGGCCGTGGAGCGCCGCGCGCTCCCACAGGCCGAGGCACAGCAGCTATCCCTTTTCGATCAGGTCGGCTAAGGAGGCCGCTATGGCATGGCGCGAGATCATCTATCAATACGACGGCAGCTTTGAAGGGCTCCTCTGCTGTGTGTTTGAAAGCTACACAAAAAAAGAACGCCCCACCGCGATTTTGCGCGATGGGGACGACGAGCCCTCCCTTTTTGAAATTTGCGCGGTCACGACGGACCGCGCCCACGCGCAGCGCATCTACCGCAGCCTCTACAAGCGAAGTCCGGAAGTCGGCTCCTTCCTGCGCCGCGCGTTTCTCACCTGCCTTCCCGACAAGGAGATGGCCATTTACCGCTTCATCGTCAAATTTTACCGCGAGGGCGCGCCGCTGCTCTCGCGCCTGAGCGACGACACCTATCTGCCGCTGCTCAAGGCCGTGCGGCAGCTTTCGGGCGAGGTCGAGCAATTCCGCGGCTTCACCCGCTTTTCCGACTTTGACGGCGTACTCGGCGCGGAAATCGAACCGAAAAACCGTGTGCTCCCTGTCCTGCGCCGCCACTTCTGCGAGCGCTATCACAACGAGACGTTTTTCCTCTACGACCGCACGCACCGCGAGGCGCTGCTCTATAGCGGCGGCGTGTCGCGCATCGTGCCGCTCAATCACTTTGAAATGGCGCAGCCGGACGAAGTCGAGGCGGGCTATCGCCGCCTCTGGCGCCGCTTTTACGACACCGTCGCCATCGAGGCGCGCAAAAATGAAAAGCTTCGCATGACGCACATGCCCAAGCGCTACTGGGGCATGATGACGGAGTTTCAGGACGAAAGCTACTTCAAAGCTCGTCCGAAAGAGACGCCCTCAGCTTCTCCAGCGCCCGGCGCTCCAGCCGCGATACCTGCACCTGCGACACGCCCAGAAGGCACGCCGCCTGCTCCTGCGTCAGCCCCTTGAAAAAGCGCAGCAGGATCGTCATTTTTTCGCGCTCAGGGAGCTCGTCGATGGCTTCGCGCAGCGCGATGCGCTCAATGAGCCCGTCCTCTGGCGACTCGCCGCCCAGCATCCCTTCAAGCGTCAGGCCGTCGCCCGTTTCGCGCTGCAAGCTGTCCGGCGCAGCGACTGCCAGCTCACACTGCGCGATCTCCTCGGCATTGAATCCCGTCTCCTCCGAAAGCTCGGAGAGCGCCGGTTCGCGCCCGAGTGTATTTTTGAGCTTTTCGCGCGCGGCGAAGATCGTCGCCGCCTGCTCACGCATGCTGCGGCTCACCTTGATTGCGCCGTCATCGCGCAGAAAGCGTCGAATTTCGCCCGCGATCTTCGGCACAGCGTAGGTTGAAAACTGCGTGCCGAATGCAAAGTTAAATCCCTTTATTGCTTTGATGAATCCAAGGCATCCGAGCTGATAGAGGTCGTCCGGCTCCACGCCGCGGCCGTAATAGCGCCGCACGATGCTCCAGATGAGGCCGCTGTTCTCGCGCAGCATTTGCTCGCAGGCCTGCTCGTCGCCCTGCACCGCCGCCTTGAGCAATTCCGGCGCGGCGTTCATCGGCGCGCCGTGCGCAGCGCGATCCTGCGCTTCATCGTCACGACCGTGCCCTTGCCGTTTTTCGAGCGCACAGCGAGCGAATCCATAAAGCTCTCCATGATCGTAAAGCCCATGCCGCTGCGCTCTTCACCGCCAGTCGTGTAGAGCGGCTCTCGCGCTTTTTCGACGTCCGCAATGCCGCACCCCCAGTCGCGCACGGTGATCTCAAGGAGATTTCCGTCGAAGATGCATGCGCGCAGCGCGATCTTGCCGATCTCCTGCGGATAGGCATGGACGATGGCGTTCGTCACCGCCTCGCTCACGGCGGTCTTGATGTCACCGAGCTCGTCGAGCGTCGGGTCGAGCTGCGCGGCAAACGCCGCGACCGCGGCGCGCGCCAGCCCTTCGTTGACGCTGCGGCTCGGAAATTCAATGGCTATGTAGTTATTCGGTTTTACTTTCATCGCTCTTTTCCCCCTCCTCAAGCGGTACGATGCGGAAAATTCCCGCGGCGGTAAACACTTTTTTCGCCTGCGGCGGAACGTTTTTGATCGCAGCGCTGCCGCCCATGGCGCGCATACGCTTGAGCGCGCGCATCACGACGGCGATGCCAGACGAATCCATAAAGCTCACACCCGAAAAATCCAGCGTCAGTTAGCTCGGCAGCGCCGCATCCAGCTCCCATTCGAGCTTCCGCATCGCCTCCTTCGCCGCGTGATGGTCGAGCTCCCCGCGCAGCGTGAGCGTCAGTTCACGCCCTTCGCCCGACGAAATGACCTCCATTGCTCTCCCTCCGTTTCCTTCAAGCGTTTTCCCTTTCGTTTCTCAAAGTATAGCCTGTCCTCCTGCCGTTTTTTTGTCGAAGACCGCCGGTATTTTGATTTTTCTTTGCCGCGCCTCCTTGACATCTGCGCTTCCGCCCTGTAAAATGAGGAAAACGATCAAAGGAGGATCTCTCATGCGAAGAAGCGACCGCGAGATCACCGATCTGGGCGAAATTCTCTCCATTATCAACGATTGTAAAGTGATCCATCTTGCCATGGTAGACGATGGAGAGCCGTATCTTCTGCCGCTGAATTTCGGCTATGCCTGTGAAAGCGGTGCGTTCTCGTTCTTCTGCCACAGCGCACGCGAAGGCCGTAAGCTCGACATTCTGCGCAAAAATCCGACCGTCGCCTTTGAAATGGACTGCCGCGGTGCGCTCGACGAGCACGATGTCGCCTGCCAGTGCGGATACTACTTCGCCTCCGTCACCGGCGTCGGCCATGTCGAATTTTTGGACGGTGAAGAAAAGCTCGTCGCGCTGACCTCCCTCATGCGCCACATGGCGGGCCGTGAAGATCAATTCACCGAGCAGCAAGCCCGCACAGTCGAGGTCTTTGCCGTTCGCGCCGACAAGCTCAGCGCCAAGGCAAAGGTGCCGCACAGTGCGCAGTAGTCATGGATAGCAAGCAAGTTTTCAAACCCAAAAGGACGTGTTGTACATGAAACGCTCTGAGCCCGTCGAACTGATGAATCTATGCGTGCTCCGCCGCGGCAGCACGGTTTTGGTGCAGGACCGCACAGATCCCAACTGGCCAGGCGTTGCTTTTCCGGGCGGTCATGTTGAAAAGGGTGAATCCTTTACAGATGCCGTCATTCGTGAGGTTCAGGAGGAGACAGGTCTGATAATCTCCTCTCCGCGCCTGTGCGGGATCAAGGACTGGTGCGAAGACGGCGTGCGTCATGTCGTGCTGCTCTATCGCGCGGAGCAGTTTACCGGAACGCTGCGCTCTTCCGACGAGGGCGAGGTCTGGTGGGCGGAGCTCGCCGGTCTCCCCTCGCTCGATCTTGCATCTTCCGACATGCTCGACCTTCTCCGCGTGTTTGAAGAAGATGATCTCAGCGAGCTGTTCTACCGCCAGAGCGGTGAAGATTGGACTTACGAATTGAAATAATCTCAAAAAATGAAAAGCACCGCTGTGCAGATACCCTCTGCACAGCGGTGCTTTCTTTACTTTTACAGCGCGCGTTCCATCGGCAGATACGCCGAATCGCCGTGCGGGAATTCCTCGCCCATCAGCGCAAAGCCGTTCTTTTCCCAGAACGCTTTGCTCTGCGGATTGCCCCTGTCGACCGCAAGGCGCACCTTGCAGAATTTCTCCCGCCGCAGCTCGTCCAACAGCTCGCCGATCAGCGCCGTGCCAAGGCCGTAGCCCTGCCGCTCCTTTTTCGTCATAAAGAAGCCGATGTAGGCGGTGTCATCTTGCGGGTAGCGCTCGATCAGGTCCAGCACGGCGACGAGCGTTTCTCTGTCGAAAAAACCGAGATAATGCTTGTCCGCCGCGCATTTCCCCGGCGGCAACGCCGTCATGTCCTCCAAAACGCTCTCCCTCGTCGCAAGCGGCGGATGGTAGCGGTAGAACTGCTCGTTCTCCGCGCAGAGCGCTAAAATCTTGTCTACATCCCCCGCCGTCAGCGGCCGGACGGCGTATTTTTGTGAAAAATCCAGCTTCATTTCTCCGCCTTGCTGGCCGCGAGCACTTCCCAGTAGTCCTTGTAGTTTGCCTGCAAAAGCTCGGGCGTGTTCAGGCCGTAGGGGCACTTCGACATGCAGTGGCCGCAGTGGCGGCAGTTTTCGATCTGGTGCATCTTCTGCTGCCATTCCTCGGTGAGCCACGCCGCTGCAGGGGCGCGGCGCAGCATGAGCGACATGCGCGCACACTGGTTGATCTCGATGCCCGCGGGGCACGGCATGCAGTAGCCGCAGCCGCGGCAGAATTCGCCGCATAGCTCCTTGCGGTCACGCTCGATAGTCGCTTTGCGCTCATCCGTCAGCTCAACGCCCTCGCGGATACACTGCAAAAACTGATCAAGCTCGCTCTCGCGCTGCACGCCCCAGATGGGCACGACGCCATCCTGCTGCGCCATCCACGCCGCCGCCGTGAAGCCGTCGCGGATCAGGCCGCCTGCCATGCCCTTCATGGCGATAAAGCCCATGTTTGTTTCGCGGCACTTTCTGACGAGCCCCATCTCCTGCTCGCCCGCGAGGTAGCTGAACGGAAACTGCAAGGTCTCGTAGAGGCCCGAGTCGATGGCCTCGTGCGCCACGGCAAGGCGGTGGTTCGTGATCGAAATGTGGCGAATTTTGCCCTGCTTTTTCGCCTCGAGCGCCGCGTCGTACAGGCCGTCTTCTCCACCCGGCTTCGGGCAGAAGGCGGGATTGTGGAACTGATAGATGTCGATGTAGTCGGTTTTCAGCGTGCGGAGACTGGTCTCCAGATCCTTCCAGAAGCCCTCCGCCGTCTGCGCGCCGGTCTTCGTCGCCAGCACGATCTTGTCGCGCATCGACGAGAACGCCGCGCCGACCTTCTGCTCGCTGTCGGAATACGCGCGCGCCGTGTCGAAAAAGTTGATGCCACCGTCATACGCCTTGTGCAGCAGGTCGACCGCATCCTGCTCTCTGATGCGCTGGATCGGCAGGCAGCCAAATCCGTTTTTCTCGATGACAAGATTCGTCTTGCCAAGCGTGATCTTGTTCATGGAAATTCTCCCTCCTATCTTGGATACCCCAAGCATAGCAAAATCGCTCTTTTTTTGCAATATCCTGTTTCCCGCTTGACAACGCGCCGCACTCCCGCTATTATGTAGGCAATCTACTATGTAGACAATCTACTTATCAGGAGGCGTATGTATGACGGTCGACAAAAGTCTGCTCGCGGGCAGTACGACGATGCTCGTGCTCAAGCTGCTCGACGGGCAGGACATGTACGGATATCAGATGATCGAAGAGCTCTCCCGCCGCTCCGAGCGCGCGTTCGCGCTCAAGACCGGCACGCTCTATCCCCTGCTGCACTCACTTGAGGAAAAGGAGCTCATTCGCTCCTATGAAAAAGATGAGGGCGCGGCGCGCCCGCGCCGCTACTACCATTTGGAGCGCAAGGGGCAACATTTGCTGCGCGAAAAAGAAGTCGAATGGGCGACATTTACCACTGCGGTCGATCGCGTGCTGAAAGGGGGCGTCTGCCTTGGCTCTGCCTGAAACCTTTACCCAGTTTGCCCGCACCGCGGCTGAGCAGCTGCGGTGGAAAAAGGCGCGACCGCTCGTCGAAGACGAGCTTTTGACCCACCTCTGCGACCAGCGCGACGCGCTGATGGCGGGTGGCATGGACGAAACCGTCGCGACCGCAGAATCCCTTCGTCTGACGGGCGACCCGTATGAGATCGGCACGGAGCTTGACCGCGTCCACCGGCCAAAAACACCAAAGCTTCTTTTTGCGCTCGCGGCACTCATCGCGCTTGCAGGGCTTGCGTTCACCGCGCTTGTAAGCTTTCGTGACTACGAATTGTCCTATTTTGCTGTGCATCAGAGCGTGGCGCTGCTGCTCGGTACGGCAGCGATGCTCGCGGCCTATTTTCTCGATTTTACGCTGCTTGGGCGCTTCGCCCTGCCGCTCGCGCTCATGTTCCATGCCGCATTGATCCCGCTCGGTCTCCTGCCCATCGGCGGGTTCTGGCTCCGCTACATCTACGTTTCGACGCATATTCTCCTGCGCGGCCTACCGCTGCTGTTCCCGCTGATGTTTGCCGTGCTGCTCTATGCGCTGCGCGGGCGGCGCGGCTGGGGTGTCTTCGCCGCCTTTGTCTGCCTCGCGGTGCAGTGCATGTTCTGCCTGCGCGTCCCGTGCCTGCTCGATCTGGGCTTTCTGTTTCTCTGTGACAGCGCGCTGCTGATCTTCTGCGCCCGCAATGGCTGGTTCGGCCTTGGCAAAAAGTTGGAGACGCTGCTCACCACCCTGCCGCTCGCCGCTGACATCGTGTGGGTCCTTGTTCTCGGTGCAAACTGGTTCGCGCGTCAGCTCGCCATTGTGCTTGATCCTCACTCCTACATTGACGGACACGGCTATCAAACCGTTGTACTGCGTGAACTGCTGCAAAATGCCAAATTTATCGGTCCGGGCGGCGTGGGACCGTACAGCGCACAGCACCTTGCCCGCTGGGAGGGCTTCGGCATGGTCGACTTGCAGGCGCACGCGCTGACGCTGCTCGTCCACCGCTGCGGCTGGCTGGCACTCATCGCACTCGTCACGCTGCTGACGGCGCTGCTTGTTCTCGCCTTCCGCCGCTGCCGCAGGCAGGAGAGTATGCTCGCCCGCCTCGTTTCCTATTCCGTGCTGCTGTCGTTCACCACGCAGGCGGCCGCCTATCTTTGCTGCGACCTCACGCTGATCCCCATCAGCGGCGGTGTAGCCTTCCCGTTTTTCACCTTTGGCATCAAGACGATCCTGCTCAACATGCTACAGCTCGGTTTTCTGCTCTCCACGCTGCGCGTCGGCAGCGTCGTACGCGATAAGGATATTGTTGCCGGGCCGGTGCGGCCCAAGCGGCGCTTACGCATAAGCTTTTCATGGGAAAGCGCCTAAAGTCCGCGCCGTGCGCGGAGAAATAGCAGCGCCGCCGGCGCTGCACCACATTCCCTGCGTACCCGCAGGGGAGCGAATAAGGGGGATATTCTCTTTCCTCGGAAAGAGAATATCCCCCTTTGACCCCCAAGAGAAAGGGTCTGATTGGCAGTCTCGGGCTTGAATGACTTTTATGCCTCCGGAATGGGAAGACCTGCGCGCGGCATTGCCGCGGTTGGTGTTGCTATACGATTTGACTCACTTCTATTATCCGCTGCCGCTCTCGAATCGAATCGCAGGTTCAGTGTAATCGCCTACTACCGATAGTGCGTATATTGCGGCGAGCGCAGCAAAGTCGCCCCGGCAGGCAGAAGCAAATTTGCACAAATCCCTAGTAGATGGAGATTGCGTAAGACTAACGAATCGCAGGCAAAGCGACAGCGAAGATAGAAGCAAACCAAGTCGTATAGCAACACCACCTGGCAGGCACCCGATTCGGCAAGCGCCGCAGCTCTTCAAGCTGCTCGCTTGCAATGTCAAAACCTTTCTCTTGGGGGATCAAAAGGGGGAGGTTCTCTTTTGTGAAAGAGAACCTCCCCCTTTATCCGTCCCCTGCGCGGCGCAGGGAACCAAATCCGTTTCCTAAAGGAAAGTAATTATTTTTTCATCGCCGCAGCGGAAGCATCGAGCTTCTCAATGAGCGCCTTGAGCTTTTCCGCATCGGCGCGGGCGCCGCTCACGACCGCCTCCGGCGCTTTGGCGAGGAAGCCCTCGTTTTTCAGCTTGTTCTCGATGCCGGCGAGCTGCTTTTCGGCGTTTGCCTTCTCCTTGGCAATGCGTGCGAGCTCCTTTTCAAAGTCGACGAGTTCGGCGAGCGGCATGAAGATACGCGCGGCGTGGGTGTCGACCTCGACCTTGCCGTCGGCGTCGATGGCGGCATTGGCGGGCACGATCGTCACATCGCTGGCAGAGGCCAGACGCGTGAAGAACGGGATACCGGCGCTGAATGTATCGGCGTGCGCGGTGGCGACGGTGTAGTGCACCTTCTTCGACGGCACAACGTTCATCTCGTTGCGGCGGGCACGGATGGCGGTGATGGCCTCGATGACGGTCTGCATCGCCTCCTCCTCGGCGGGGAAGCTGAACTTTTCGTTGTACTCCGGCCACTTGGAGAGCATCAGGAACTCGCCCTCGTGCGGAAGCGCCTGCCAGATCTCCTCCGTGATGAACGGCATGAACGGGTGCAGGAGCTTGAGCGTCTCGATGAGGACATAGCAGAGGACGTTCTGTGCGTTCTCGCGCGTGGTCTGATCGTCGCTGTTGAGGCGGTTCTTCGTCAGCTCGATGAACCAGTCGCAGTAGTTGTCCCAGATGAAGTCATAAATTTTTGCGGACGCGACGCCGAGCTCGAAGGCGTCCATATTGTCCGTGACCTCGCGGATGAGCGTATTGAGCTTCGAGAGGATCCACTTGTCCTCGAGCTCGAGCTTTTTGGGCAGCTCCACGTGGTCGATCGTCAGGTTCATCATCACGAAGCGGCTCGCGTTCCAGATCTTGTTGCAGAAGTTGCGCATCGCCTCGCACTTTTCGACGTAGAAGCGCATGTCGTTGCCCGGGGAGTTGCCGGTGATGAGGTTGAAGCGCAGCGCGTCCGCGCCGTACTTCTCGGCCATCTCCAGCGGATCGATGCCGTTGCCGAGGGACTTCGACATCTTGCGGCCCTTGTCGTCGCGGACGAGACCGTGGATGAAGACGGTCTTGAACGGCTCCTTCTTCATCTGCTCCATGCCGGAGAAGATCATGCGCGCGACCCAGAAGAAGATGATATCGTAGCCCGTGACCATGACGGACGTGGGATACCAGTAGTTGAGGTCTGCTGCGTCCTTATCGGGCCAGCCCATCGTGGAGAACGGCCAGAGCGCGGAGGAGAACCAGGTATCGAGCACGTCCTCTTCGCGCGTCAGGTGCTTGCAGCCGCACTTTTCGCATTCCGTCGGGTCTTCGCGCTTGACGTTGATATGGCCGCACTCGTCGCAGTACCACGCGGGGATCTGGTGGCCCCACCACAGCTGGCGGGAAATGCACCAATCATGCACGTTCTCCATCCAGTTGATATAGGTCTTGGTGAAGCGCTCAGGCACGAACTTGATCGTGCCGTCGTTCACGACGCGGATGGCCTCCTTGGCAAGCGGCTCCATCTTGACGAACCACTGCGCGGAGATGAGGGGCTCGACGTCGTTGTGGCAGCGATAGCACGTGCCGACGTTGTGGGAGTAGGGCTCGGTCTTGATGAGGTAGCCCTGCTCTTCTAAATCCTTGACGATGGCCTTGCGGCACTCATAGCGGTCCATGCCGTTGTACTTGCCGCCGTTTTCGTTGATCGTACCGTCGTCGGCGATGACGCGGATGACCTCGAGGTTGTGGCGAAGGCCGACCTCAAAGTCGTTGGGGTCGTGTGCAGGGGTCATCTTAACAGCGCCCGTGCCGAAGCCGATCTCGCAGTATTCGTCGCCCACGATGGGAATTTCGCGGTTCATAATGGGCAGGATGCAGGTCTTGCCGATCAGGTGCTTGAACTTCTCGTCCTCAGGGTTGACCGCAACGCCCGTATCGCCCATCATCGTCTCAGGACGGGTGGTGGCGACGACGATATCGCCGCTGCCGTCGGAGAGCGGGTAGCGGATATACCAGAGGTGGCCCGGCTTGTCGACATACTCGACCTCCGCGTCGGAGAGCGCCGTCAGGCAGTGCGGGCACCAGTTGATGATGCGGCTGCCCTTGTAGATCAGGCCCTTATCGTAGAGCTCGCAGAACGTCTCGCGCACGGCCTTGGAGCAGCCCTCGTCCATCGTGAAGCGGGAGCGGGACCAGTCACAGCTCGCGCCCATCTTCTTCTGCTGCTCGACGATGCGGTTGCCGTACTTTTCCTTCCACTGCCACACGCGCTGTAAAAACTTCTCGCGGCCGAGGTCGTAGCGCGTCAGTCCCTCCTTGGTGCGCAGCTCCTCTTCGACCTTGATCTGCGTGGCGATGCCCGCGTGGTCAGTGCCGGGGAGCCACAGGGTGGAGTAGCCCTGCATGCGCTTAAAGCGCGTCAGGATGTCCTGCAGCGTCGAGTCCATTGCATGGCCCATGTGCAGCTGGCCGGTGACGTTCGGCGGCGGCATGACGATGGAAAACGGCTTTTTGTCCGGGTCGGGCTCGGCCTTGAAGCAGTCGTGGTCCATCCACATCTGATAGATGCGGCCCTCGACCTGCTGGGGCTCATACACTTTCGGTAATTCTTTCATTGGTTTACTCCTATCTTGAATCTCTAATAATGATTTTATTGATCTTCCGTTTGGTATACGCTCAGCGCATGAGCGCTCAAAAATCCGACGAACGCTTCCGCATCGCCCGTCAGATCCTTCTTCTGCAAAAGCGTCGCCTTCCCGCCGTAGGTCAAAAGATACAGCTGCGGCGTTTCGATGAGCATTTCCATCTCTTCATACGGCACGGTGCGCGTACTGTCCTGCGTGATGACCTTCATCCCCTCGTCGTCAAAAACGACCTGCACGCTCGCTTCCGCAAGGCCGCTCGTATTTTGCAGCATTCCAGCCGCCGCTCGGCGGAACGAGCCTTTCCTCCGCGCAGGGCGCTGCCGCAGAAGGCTTGAAATGCCCAATAACATAAAGAAGGCGCCCGCAATGAGCGGTGTGCGCAGCTCCTTTGGCTCCATCACCCCAGGGATCGCCAGAAAAAGTCCCGCGAGGATCAGCACCCACGGAAGGACCTTGCGTAAAATTCCTTTCCGCCTGCTGCCCCGCGCCGCATAGCGATTGAGGGCGTCCGTTTTTTTCCACATCCCCGGGAGCGATGCGCGTGAGAATATCTCCGTCCGCTTTTCAAGCGCCGCGGCGAGTTCTTCTTCCAATCCCGCTTCGCAGGCTGTGGGTGCAAAAATGTACTGTTCCATTCTCTCCTCCCAAAAGCAAAAACGCCCTGAGCAGCTTTGACTGCTCAGGGCGATCAATGACCGTGGTACCACCTGGATTCCCGCATTGTGCGGACACTCATAGCTCTATAACGGGAGTCCCCGTCCGGCTTACTCTCTTTTCAGCGCGGCAGCTCCAAGGCGACTTCCCCACATCCTGCACAAGGGCTTACACCGGCCGCCCTCTCTCTTCGCTTTCAGATGCGGATACTGCTCCTCTTCTTCGCATTTGTCACGCTGAATCATACCGGTTTTTGCGCCGCTTGTCAACTCATTTTGAGGATTTCCTTCTTCAGCCGCACGATGATCCGCTTCTCAAGGCGCGAGATATAGCTCTGCGAAATGCCCATCAGGTCGGCAACCTCCTTCTGCGTCTTTTCCTCCCGTCCACCGAGGCCAAAGCGCAGCGTGATGATTGTTCTCTCCCTCGCGGTCAGCTTGTCGACCGCGTCCATCAGGAGTTGGCGGTCGACATCGTCCTCAATGGGCTTCAAGACAAGGTCCTCGTCGGTGCCGAGAATGTCGGAGAGCAGCAGCTCGTTTCCGTCCCAGTCGGTGTTGAGCGGCTCGTCAAAGCTGACCTCAGACTTCTGCGGCGCGGTCTTGCGCAGGTGCATGAGTATCTCATTTTCAATGCAGCGCGAGGCGTAGGTCGCGAGCTTGATGTTCTTGTCGCTGCGGTACGTGTTCACTGCCTTGATGAGCCCGATCGTACCGATGGAGATGAGGTCTTCGATGTTGATGCCGGTATTTTCAAACCGGCGCGCGATGTAGGCGACAAGCCGCAGGTTGTGCTCAATGAGCGTGCCGCGCACGCTCTCGTCGCCTTCATCCATGCGCGCGATGAGCTCAGCTTCCTTCTCCCGCTCGAGCGGCGGCGGGAGCGTATCGCTGCCGCCGATGTAGAAAATTCCCCGCCGCGCGATGAGCCCCCAGTCGATGAGATAAAAGCGCAGTCTACGCCACAGCGTTTTGAGCAAGCTCTCCATGCTTCTCCCCCTTTTCGCATCCTTCGCACCACAGTCCCGCATATGCACCGCCGTCGCCGAGCGGGTGCTCCGCCAGGGCAACGGCACGCGAGCCGAGTTTGATTTCGTCAACCGTTATTGCTTCACAGCGCAGCAGTGGCAGCGTTCCATTCGCATTGCCCACGCTGCAATACGCAATATGCGGCAGCGTCGCGGTCTCTTCTTCGCTGATGAGGTCTCCCAGTGCGTGACGGTCGATGACCGGCACGCCGAGGCCCGTCACAGGGTCACAGAGCGTGTTGCCCGTGTCGCGCAGCAGCCGCACGCGGGCCGTTTTTCCTCGATAGGCGATGACCACATCCGCCGTCTCGCTCCCTGTCCGCGCCGCGCCGTAGCGGAACACGACGGAAAGCAGCAAATACGACGTCCCCGCCGCGATCAGGAAGACGCCCCACGGCAGGTCTGCTGTCACCACGCCGCGCGCAAGGCGCGCCATCGACCCCAGACTCCGCCCTAAGAGCATCACCACGCCAGCGAGGCCGCACGAGGCAAGGAAAAACAGCAGCGTCAGCTTGACCGCCCGCCCACTGCCGCGATACGCCGCCGCGCCCATCAAAGCGAGCCCAAGCAGCAACAAAACGACGCTTTTCGGCAAAAAGAGCTGCACTGCCGCATAAATACCGCCGACCGCCGCGCCGAGCAAAAGTCTTCTCCGCGCGACTGTCCGCCCTGCGACTCTCGCCGCGCCGAACAACAACAGATAGTCGATGAGAACGTTAAACGCGAAGACGCTTTCTATGTAGATGACCATGGCACACCTCCCTCAATGGAAGTCCATTATAGCAATGGACAAAAAAAGAAAAGGGCGAAAGATGCCCTTTTCTTATCTTTTCCCTCGCGGGATAAAATGGCAGCGCAAAAGCGCTGCGGGGTTTTCCCCACACCGTGTGGGGGACGCGGATAAGGGGGATATTCTCTTTCTCGAAAGAGAATATCCCCCTTACACCCCCAAGAGAAAGGACGAGGGGCCTTCCCCCTTGACCCCGCACATTGGCAGTTTTTATCTTGAAGAACTGCACGCGCTGCGCAATCGGGCGCGGTGTACATGGCTTCGCCATGAATCTTCTGCGAGTCGTTTCCGTTTGCAACCGCGCCTTACTACCGTGATGCGCGAGTGACGTTTGTCTGGCGGCAGACTGCGTGCGGAATGCGGCATTGCTTCGCTCGCCGCATTGATTAGCACTCCGGTAGACGGTGATTACTGCGCACTTCTACAAGATAGGCAGAGCGGCAGCGGATAATAGAAGCAACTCAAATCGTATAGCAATGCTAACGCGGCAACGCCGCGCGCAGGCATTTTCATTCCGGAGGCATAAAAGTCATCCAAGCCTGAGACTGCCAATCTAAGTCTTTCTCTTGGGGTTCCAAAGGGGCCATTCTCTTTCACGAAAGAGAATGGCCCCTTTGACTCGCTCCCCTGCGCGGCGCAGGGAATTATGTGCAGCGCTGTCGCGCTGTATTTTATAAATACGGAATAACCATCGATGCAACGAGCGATAAGATCATCACCGCGACCAGCAGGATCGCGACGGCTCTCGTCTTCTTATTCATGGGGTTCCTCCCTTTCTACGATTTTCTTGATGCCCTTTTCCGCCTTGGCGCGCGGGAGCATCACCTCGCGGCCGCAGCGCGTGCATTTGAGCTTGATGTCCATGCCCACGCGCGTCACGAGCCAGAGCTTTTCGCCGCAGGGATGCGGCTTCTTCATCTCGACAATATCGTTCAACCTCAGGTCCATGTGCTCACCCCTTGATCGCTTCCCAGTACTGCGCGGCGGCGCGCTCGACCTTGTTGTCGCCGTAGTGGTAGTACTGCACGTTTTTGAGCTCGTCGGGCAGATACTGCTGCTTCACCCAGTGGTTCGGGTAGGCGTGCGGGTACTTGTAGTTCTGCCCCTGCGCGCCGCCGGTCGAATCGGCGTGGACATTCTGGAGGCAGCGCGGGAAATTGCCGCTCTTGCCCGCCTTCACGTCCGCCCAAGCAGCGCCGATGCCCTCGATCACGCTGTTGGACTTCGGTGCGGTGGCGAGCAGCACCGCCGCCTGCGCCAGCGGCAGCTGTGCTTCGGGAAGGCCGAGCTGCATCGCGGTGTCGACGCAGGCCTTGACGATGGCGATAGCCTGCGGATAGGCCATGCCGACGTCCTCGCTCGCCGAGCAGAGTAACCTCCTGCATGGCGTGACCAGATCGCCCGCCTCTAAAAATCTTGCGAGGTAGTGGAGCGCCGCGTCGGGGTCGCTGCCGCGCAGCGACTTCATCAGCGCGCTCGCGCAGTCGTACATCGCGTCGCCGCCCTTGTCGTAGCGCATGGCACTGCGCTGTGCGACCTGTAAGGCGTCTTCACTTTTCAGCAAAAGTTCGCCGTTCGTGACGTCCGCCGCCTCGTATAAAAGCTCGCACGCGCTCACTGCCTTGCGCACGTCGCCGCCGCACTGCTGCGCGATGACGCGCGGCACATCGTCCTCCCAGGAAAGCGGCAGCTCGCTGCGCTCTTTCAAAATGCCGAGCGCGCGCTCGACCGCGGGGATGATCTCCTCCGCGCTGACGTTTTTGAACTCAAACACCGTCGAACGGGATAAAAGCGCGCCGTAAACGTAAAAATACGGGTTCTCCGTCGTCGACGCGATCAGCGTGATAGAGCCGTTTTCCATGAATTCGAGCAAGCTCTGCTGCTGCTTTTTGTTGAAATACTGAATTTCGTCGAGGTAGAGCAGAATGCCGCCCGGTGCCATCATCGTGCCGACATCGGAGATAATGCTCTTGACATCCTGAAGGCTCGCGGTCGTCGCGTTCAGGCGGTACAGGGTCTTATTCGTGCGGTTTGCGATGATGTTGGCGATCGTCGTCTTGCCCGTGCCGGACGGGCCGTAGAAGATCATATTCGCGCTCGAGCCGGACTCGATGAGCCGGCGCAGCAGCGCGCCCTTTCCGAGCAAGTGCTTCTGACCCACGACCTCGTCGAGCGTCAGCGGGCGGATCTCATCCGCCAAAGGTCTCTTTTCACTCATATCAGTTGTTCCTGCTGCATTTTTCCGCGTCGATGGCCAGCACGACCATCAGCGCGCCCAGCGCGTCCTTGGGATCGTAAACGTCGATCACATAGGTATCCGTCCAGTGGAACAGCTCCTTCGTGATGGAGGCGATGCAGCCGCGCGAGGGGCTGTCGATCGTGTAGTCCCATTCCATGAAGCTGCCGTTCACCTCCCAATCGCTGCACTCAAGGGTAAAGCGCGGGGTAAAGAACGTGAATTCCTTGCGGATGCAGCCGTAATACAGCTTGCCGATATAAAGCTCAAACTTCGGGAGGAAGGTCAGCACCCGCTGCTGCACCGTTCCGATGTGATCGCCCATGGCGTTCAGAATGTGCAGGCAGTGCCCCCAGGCGAGCTTGCCCTCGACCGTAAAGACGGTGTTGCCGTCCTCATCGTAGATATCATAGCTGTCGAACCAGGAAAAAAAGCGCTGCTTGAATAGTAGCCGCATCGCACAAGCCTCCTTTTTTACAGATGGAATGATTATAGCACGTTTTTTCTTCACTGCACAGACTTTTTCTGTCGATTTTTCCGTGTCTCTGTGCTATACTGTCGGCAGTATTGATGAAACGCAGGAGGTTTCGCCATGAAATCCAAAGCCGCCGTCCGCCGCATCGTGGAGGAGCTGAAGGTCCTCTACCCCAACGCGCGCTGCTCGCTCGAATATAAAAAGGACTACGAGCTTCTGTTCGCCGTGCGCCTTTCCGCCCAGTGCACCGACGCGCGCGTGAACATGGTCACGCCGTCGCTCTATCAGAAGTTCCCGACGCTTGAGGCCTTCGCGAACGCGACGTATGAAGAGGTCGGCGACGCGATCCGCTCCTGCGGATTTTACAACACGAAGTCGAAGGACATCGTCGAGTGCGCGAAGATCCTGCTCGAAAAGTACGGCGGGAAGGTTCCCGGCACGATGGAGGAGCTCACAGCCCTCCCCGGCATCGGGCGCAAAACGGCGAACCTGATCCTCGGCGACGTCTACGGCCAGCCCGCCTACGTGTGCGACACGCACTGCATCCGCATCACGGGCCGCCTCGGCCTGACGGACGGCAGCAAGGACCCGCTGAGCGTCGAAAAGCAGCTGCGCGCCATCCTTCCGCCGGAGGAGTCGAACGACTTCTGCCACCGACTGGTGCTGTTCGGCCGCGACCGCTGCACCGCCCGCAAAGCCAACTGCGACGGCTGCCCGCTGAGAAAAGACTGCGACTACGGCAAGGCGCAGAAATAATATCTTCCAAAAAGCGGCTTTGCCGCTTTTTGGAGAAGGCCGCGCTGCGCTCCGTGCCTCGCCGCCAATATGGCAGCTCGACACACGCTCCGCGAGAGGTGTTTTTCCCCACGTACACGCCGCGGCGAAAAACGATCTGATTTTATTTCGTGCCTGCGGGCACGAAACTCTGCGAGGCTTTCCCCAATAGGAGAAAGGTTCCGCACAGCATCGCTGTGCGGAACCTTTCTCGTTTTTCTTTCAGTTGTTGAATTCGCTTGGCAGGATGTACTTTGTCGTGCTCGTTGCGTAGCCGTTGCCGCGCTTGATGGTCATGTAGATCGTCTTCTCGCCGCCCTCAAGCTGCACGTAGCAGACGCCGTCCTCGTCGAACTTGTCCGTGACGTCGAGCTTCTGGTCGAGGTAGTAGACCGTGACCGTGCCGTCATCTTCGTAAACGACCTCGGGCGCGTTGAGATGCTCTAACATCTCTTCCTCGGTCAGCGCTCGCTCCGTGCCGTCGTCTTCGATGGCAATGCCACCGCCGCCCATTTCGTGCTCGGTGCCGTCCTTGTCCGGATAGCGCAGGGTGTAGCTTCCCTCGTTTACCGTCAGCGTTGCGTCCGTCATCTCACCGTTGAGCCAGAGCTGCACCGTACGCTGAATGCCGCCGAGGTCCGAGGCATAGGCAACGCTGCCGAGCGCCAGCACGAGCGCGGCCGCAAGGCCGATGGTCGCGGCGCGGCGCAGCGCGCGCTTTCCATGTTTCTGTTCCGTCATCTTCATTACCTCCGTCAAGGTGTCCGGGGAGGCGTGCAGCGGCGCGAATGCGCGTTGAAATCTCTCTTTTTCTGTCATTGCTTTACTCCTCCTCCAAAATCGTTCTGAGCTTCGCCCTTGCGCGGTAAAGTCTTGTGCTGACGGTCTTTTCGGGAATGCCGAGCATCGACGCGGCCTCCGCCGTTGTATACCCCTCGTAATAGAAGAGCAGCAGCGGCACGCGGTATTTTTGGTCGAGCGCCATCACGGCTTTGAAGAGCTCGCCGTCCCGCGGCTGCTCGAAGGACAATGTCTCGGCGTAGTCGTCGATGTCCTCGTGCCGGCGCCACGGCGAGCGGAAGAGCATCTTGCAGCGATTGACGGTGACGCGGATGAGCCAGTTTTTCAAATGGGCGTCCGACTCGAACGCTTTATCTGTTTTGTACAGCTCTATCAATACGTCCTGTGTCACATCGTTGGCATCGTCCGGGTTTTTGAGCCAGCCGTAGGCCACGCGAAAGACCGTGTCCATGTACTTTTCTGCATTTTGGGCAAATGCTTCGTTTGAAAACATATATGTTTCTCTCCTCAAAGGCCTTACACCATACATGTGCGCGGGCAGGGCGTTTTCTTTCACGGGTTCGGAAAATTTTTCAAAAAATTTCGCCGCTGCGGCGGCACAACTGCCGCGTCCCTCTCATATACTGCCTTGAAAGACAGGAAACGGAGGCACAGCTATGGATCACAGCACGCAGCAGCTCATCGACAAGTTCAAGCGCAATCCTGCCATAGCGCAGTCGCTCCTGCAATCGGGCGACGGGCAAAGGCTCATGCAGATGCTCACCTCTCAGGATGGCGGCGCGGCGCTCAATCACGCGGCGCAGAATGCCGCGGCGGGCAACACGAAAGAGTTGGCCACAATGCTCTCGAACCTGATGAAAAGTCCCGAGGGCATGGCCATTATGAACCGCATCAACGACAGCGCAAAAAAATAAAAACCGCGGGAGGGCGTCACGATGAGCGAGTGGGAGGAAAAACTGAATACCCTGCTCTCCGATCCGGACGCCATGGCGCAGGTGATGAACATTGCGCAAAATCTGTCGCAGCAGATGGGGCAGTCCGGCGGCAGCGCACCGCCTCCCCCGCCCGCGGGCGGTGCGGCCGGTCCTGCGCCGTCGGCTCCCCCTCCACCACCGCCGCAGGGCAATCCGATGGGCGATCTTTCGTCGCTGCTCGGCGGCATTGACCCCGGCATGATCGCCAAGCTACTGCCCGTGCTCTCGCAGCTCAATCGGCCCGAGAGCGGCGAGACCGCCGCATTTTTGCGTGCGCTGCGCCCATTTTTGAAGCCGGAGCGGCAGGACAAGGTCGAGCGCGCGGCACAGCTCGCGCGCTTCATCCACCTGGGGAAGACGCTGCTCCTCAGCGAAGGGAGGCCGCGCAATGTATAACCGCTATCTGCGCAACGACGACGGCGTCTACACCCGCATGCCGATGCAGGACGCGCCGCGCGGCGAACCGCCGCGTGATAACAGACCGCCTCCCCCGCCGCCCTCCGGCGGAAACGCACCGCCGCCAAGGCCGCCGCAGGGGGACGCTCCCCCTCCACCGCCGATCAGTCAGGAGGCGTCGCAGTTTTTCTCGCGCATCCTCGACAAATTACCGCTCAAGGGCGTGGACACGGCGGACATTTTGCTGCTGCTCATTCTCTTTTTCCTCTTTGAGGAAAAGGCGGACGACGAGCTTTTAGTCGCGCTGGGGCTGCTGCTCATTTTATGACATATTTTGACAAAAAGGCCGTCCGAAGAACGATCTTCGGACGGCCTTTTCAGTTTCTTTTACCGGTTTGCGCCGTCGAGCGCACTTTCGTGGAGCACTGTGCCGTCCGGCAGCGTAAAGGCGTCCTCCGCCACGTTCCCGCTGTCGACGCTCATGCCCGCCATGCGGTAGACGACATCCTCGCCCTGCAATTTTTCCGCCGCGCAGAGAAGGCCGTCGCTCACGCTGACCCAGTAGCGCTCAATGTAGCCGCCGTCATCGGCGGCAGTTTCCAGAAAGATGCAGTCCACGGTGTCGAGCAGGCGGTAATCCGCCGCGGCGATGCGCTTTTTGTCAAGGCGCAGGATGTCCTCATACGTCGGGATGCCCTGCTCCTCGTCGGCGGTGAAGGCTGCGGCGCTCTCGTAATAGAGCTCGCTTCCGCCGTACCAGACCCACGTTCTTTCCCCGTTGGAGATCGTGTGGCTCTGCGCGCCGCTCGCCTGCTCGGTGTCGACGCGCATCCACGCTCCGTCGACGCTGACACTGCTGCGGTCGACGCCGCTGCCGCCGGAATAGTAGCGCTCGATCGTGATGGCGCGCGAGTAGCGCGCGGGACGTTCAAGCGTCGCGATGGCGGACTGCACCGTGTCGGGCCGCACGGCGATGCGGCCCACGGCGCTGTCGTCGAGCGACGCGTCGCTCACATCGCTACTGCTCGCATCCTGCGGCAGCACGACGTGCGCGGGATGGTGCAGTGCGCCGCGCACCACAAACAGGAGCACCAGCAAAACGAGCGCGACGAAAGCAGCGCCAATGGGCGTCACCCTCCGCTTTCTCATTCCGCTCCACTCCCTTCTTTCATTCCGTCAAAATCAGGCGTTAAAATCCGCGGGGCGCTCGCTCCGGCGGCCAAAGTGCCACAAAATCGCGTCGGCGATGCGTGCGCAGGCGTGGCCGTCGCCATAGGGGTTGACAGCGTGCGCCATCGCGTCGTACGCATCCCTGCTGCGAAGAAGCTCGTTGCCCATGCGCAGCACATCGTCGTACTCGACGCCGCAGAGCTTCACCGTGCCGGCGGCGACCGCCTCGGGGCGCTCGGTCTCTTTGCGCATGACAAGGACGGGCTTGCCGAGCGCAGGAGCCTCCTCCTGGAGTCCGCCGCTGTCGGTCATCACCATGTAGCAGCGCGCCATAAGATTGTGCATCTCGTCCGCGCTCAGCGGGTCGATCAAATGCACGCGCGGCGTACCGGCAAGGAACTTCTGCGCGTTCTCGCGCACGACAGGGCTGAGGTGCACGGGATAGACGAGCTCGCAGTCCTCGTTCTGGAGGGCGATGTCGCGCAGCGCGGTCATGATGTTCTCCATGGGCTGGCCGTAATTCTCGCGGCGGTGGCAGGTCACGAGCACGACCTTTCTTGAATAGTCCAGCTCGTTGAGCAGTTCTGTTGTAAAGCGGTAATCCTTGCGCACCGTTGTTTTCAGTGCGTCAATGACCGTATTGCCCGTGATGAAAAGGCCCTCGGTCACGCCCTCTTTGAGTAAGTTCTCGCGGTTATTTTTCGTCGGGCAGAAATAGAGGTCGGCGATGGCCGTGACGAGCTTGCGGTTCATCTCCTCGGGGAACGGGGAGTATTTGTCGTAGGTGCGAAGGCCCGCCTCCACATGTCCGACGGGCACCTTATGGTAAAAGGCCGAGAGCGCACCGGCAAACGTCGTGCTCGTGTCGCCGTGGACTAAGATCATGTCAGGCTTTAATTGCTCAATGGCGTCGTCCATACCGAGCAGACACTTGCTCGTGATGGTCGAGAGCGTCTGCCGCGGGGTCATAATATCAAGGTCGCAGTCGGCCTTGAGGTTGAAGACCTCCATCACGCTATCGAGCATTTCGCGGTGCTGCGCCGTCACGCAGCAAAGGCTCTCGATCTCGTCGCGCGAGGCAAGCTCCTTGACAAGCGGAGCCATCTTGATGGCCTCCGGCCGCGTGCCGAACACGCTCATAATGCGCAGTTTTTCCATTTATGCTTCCTCTTTTTTCTTTTCGTTGGATTCTTCTTCAGGTTCCGCAGGCACGGTTTCCGCCGGTGTGGCGGTCTCTGTGCTCTTCTCCTCTGCCGCGGCCTTTTCCGCCTGCAATGCCTTGTCGATATCGCGGTGGAAGATGACGCGCGAGGCGAGGAACGCCGCCACCGCCAGCGCCATCAGAAAGAGCATCGCCTTGATCGCGCCGCTCGACGTCAGCATCACGGCGGAAAGTCCGAGGATACTGCTGATGACGTACAGCGCCGCGACGGCCTGCTTCTGGTTGAGGCCCATGTCGATGAGGCGGTGGTGGATGTGTCCGCGGTCAGGCGCCATCGGGTTCTGCCCGTGGGCAAGGCGGCGGATGATGGCAAAGAGCGTGTCGAACATCGGCAGGCCCAGGATCAGGAACGGCACCGCGAACGACACGATGGCGTAATACTTGAAAAGGCCCTGGATTGAGATCGTCGCAAGGATGTAGCCAAGGAACGTCGAGCCCGTGTCGCCCATAAACATCTTGGCCGGATTCTTGTTGTACGGCATGAAACCGAGGCATGCACCCACAAGCGCGGCCATCACAAGCGCCACATCGCTTTCAGAGACGAGCAGCGCGATGACGAGCATCGAAATGGCGCTGATGGTCGAAACGCCGCAGGCAAGGCCGTCGAGGCCGTCGATGAGGTTGACGGCGTTCGTGATACCGACGATCCACAAGACTGTGATGGGGATGGACAGCCAGCCGAGGTCCCAATACGGGCTTTCAGCAAAGACGTTCGGGTTGGAGAGCGTCTGGATCACGACGCCGTGGAACACGGCGACGAGCGCCGCGAAGATCTGCACACAGAACTTAAAATACGCGCGCAGCGGGGACATATCGTCCACTACGCCTAAAACGACGATGATGGACGCGCCCAGCAAAATGCCCTGCAACTGGTGGTCGACCTTGACGAACAGCAGCATGCTCACGATAAAGCCGAGGAAGATCGCGAGGCCGCCGAGACGCGGTACGGGCTTTTTGTGCATGCGGCGGTTGTCCTTCGGCACGTCGATCGCGCCGATCTTATAGGCAAACGACTTGACGAGCGGGCACATCAGAAAGCTGACGGCAAACGCGCACAGCAGCGCGCCGCCGACGCTCAGCAATAACTCTTTCGGAATTCCGTTCATGTTCTCCACCCTTTAATCAGCGCGCGACAAAGCCGACCTTCTTGTAGACCTTGCGCAGCGTTTTTTCTGCCACGTAAGACGCCTTCTGTGCGCCCGCGCGATACACGGACTCGAGATACGCCTTGTCGCCCAAAATGCGCGTGGCTTCCTCGCGGATGGGGCGCAGGGTTTCAACGACGGCCTCGCCCACGGCGGGCTTGAACGCGCCGTAGCCCTTACCGGCGAACTCCTGCTCGATCTCGTCAAAGCTCTTGCCCGTCACGGCGGAGTATATGGTCATCAGGTTCGCAACGCCGGGCTTGTTCGCGGGATCATAGCGCACGCAGTTTTCCGTGTCGCTGTCGGTCACGGCGCGCTTGAACTTGCGCAGGATATCCTCGGGCTTTTCCATCAGGTAAATGGAGCCGTTGGGGTCCTTATCGGACTTCGACATCTTGGCTCCCGGGTCGCTCAGGCTCATCACGCGCGCACCGACCTTGGGAATGTACGGCTCGGGCATCTTGAAGACGTCGCCATAGATGCCGTTGAAGCGCTGGACGATGTTGCGGCAGAGCTCGACATGTTGCTTCTGATCCTCGCCCACAGGGACATAGTCTGGCTGATAGAGCAGGATATCCGCCGCCATCAGCGCAGGATAGGTGAAGAGACCGCCGTTGATGTTCTCGCTGTTCTTGGCGGACTTGTCCTTAAACTGCGTCATGCGCGAGAGCTCGCCGAACATCGTGTAGCAGTTCAGGACCCAGCCGAGCTCGGCGTGCTGCGGCACGTGGGACTGGATGAACAGCGTGTTCTTCTCGGGGTCCAAGCCGCAGGCGATGTACTGCGCCAGCTGCTCGAGCGTGCGGCGGCGCAGCGCCGCAGGGTCCTGACGCACGGTGATCGAGTGCATATCGGCCATGAAGTAGTAGTTGTCAAATTCCTCGTCGCGCTCCGCCCAGTTCTTGATCGCGCCGAGGTAGGACCCGAGGGTCAGATCGCCGCTGGGCTGAATGCCGGACAGCATCACTTTCTTGCGCGCCGCGTTTTCCATGTTTTCCATCGTTTTTTCTCCGATCTGTTTGTTTTTCTCATTTTATCTCGAATTGCGCCGTTTTGGCGCAGCTATCGACCCAATTTGTTATGTTACCATACCCCTTTTCAAAATACAAGCATATTCCGGTGAAAAAGAGCGTCGTGCGTTCGTTGACTTTTCGGTCAAAATATGGTGTAATAAGCTATCTTTATTTTGATTTCACTTCAGGAGGTCATCTATGTCCATCGACATGAAGTATTTTGAGGAAATGGAAGCGAAGATCCCGCACGGTAAGGTGCGCACGCGCTTCGCTCCCTCCCCCACGGGCTATATGCACGTGGGCAACCTGCGCACCGCGCTCTACACCTATCTGATCGCCCGCCACGCAAACGGCACGTTCATTCTCCGCATCGAGGATACCGACCAGGGGCGTCTCGTCGAGGGCGCAACGGACGTCATCTACCGCACGATGGCGGAATGCGGCCTTTCCCACGACGAAGGCCCCGACGTCGGCGGCCCCGTCGCCCCGTATATCCAGAGTGAGCGCCGCGACACCTACGGCAGGTACGCCGAGCTTTTAGTCGAGCGCGGCCACGCCTACTACTGCTTCTGCGAAAAGGCCGAGAGCGAGGAGGACAGCGGCGAATTTGACCGCGCGGACGATCCCTGCCGCGACCTGCCGCTCGAAGAGGCCAAGGCGCGCGTCGCCGCGGGCGAGCCCTACGTCATTCGCCAGCGTATCCCGAAGGACGGCACCACGACCTTCCACGATGCGAGCTTTGGCGACATCACGGTGGAGAATAAGACGCTCGACGATCAGGTACTCTTGAAGCGCGACGGTCTGCCGACCTACAACTTTGCCAACGTCATCGACGACCACCTCATGGGCATCACCCATGTCGTGCGCGGCAGCGAATATCTCTCCTCCGCCCCGAAGTACAACCTCCTCTACGAGGGCTTCGGCTGGGAGGTGCCGACCTACGTGCACTGCTCCCCCGTCATGCGCGACGCGCAGCATAAGATGAGTAAACGCAACGGCGACCCGAGCTATGAAGACCTCAAGGCGCAGGGCTACCTGACGCCCGCCATCCTCAACTATGTGGCGCTGCTCGGCTGGTCGCCGCGCGGCGAGCAGAGCGAGCAGGAGTTCTTCACGCTCGACGAGCTGGTGGGGGCGTTCGACATCGGCGGCATCTCCAAGTCCCCTGCCATTTTCGACATCGAAAAGCTGACGTATTTCAACGCGAATTATCTGCGCAATCTCCCGCCCGAGGAATTCTGTAAAGTTGCTGAGCCTTACATCCGTCAGGCCGTCAAGAACGAAGCGTACTCCGTCGGTGAGATCGCAGCACTCTTACAGGCCCGCTGCGAAAAGCTCACCGATATTCCCGAAAAGGTCGACTTCTTCGATGCTCTTCCCGAGTACGGCGTTGAGTTCTACACGAACAAGAAGTCCAAGACCAACAGCGAGGTCTCGCTCGACATGCTCAATAAGGTCCTGCCCAAGCTCGAGAGCCTTTCCGAGTGGACGAATGATGCCATCCATGACATGCTCGTCTCATTTGCCGAGGAGCTCGGCGTGAAGAACGCGACGCTCATGTGGCCGCTGCGCATCGCCGTTGCGGGCAAGCTCGTCACGCCCGGCGGCGCTGTCGAAATTTGCCATATCCTCGGCCGTGAGGAGACGATCAAGCGCGTCAAGGCCGGTATCGCCAAGCTGGCATGATCTTCGAACTCTGCCCTACGCTCTCGCGCGATCTCATCAAGCGGGAATTTTTGAACACCGCCGCCGCGTTTGGCGTGCTGGTGCTTCTTGGCTTCGCCGCCGGAATGATCTTCCCCGACATGGCGCAGCAGACGCTTCAAAACTTCGCCGCGCAGGTCGAGCAGCTGGGACTTACCGACGATGTTCCCCAGTCGCAGATGATGGCGACGCTGTTTTTCAACAACATCACAGCGTCCCTCCTCTCGATGCTCTACGGGCTCATCCCGTTCCTGCCGCTCAGTGCGCTCGCGCTCGGCACGAATGCGCTGATGCTCGGCGCGTTCGCCGCCATCTATCAGCAGCAGGGCATCGGTCTCGGTGTGTATGTTCTCGGCGTTTTGCCCCACGGCATTTTTGAGCTGTCCGCGCTGATCTTATCCTGCGCGCTGGGCCTTCTCATCTGCCGCACGGGGACGGAACGGATCCTCAAAAAGAGCGATACGCCCTTTTTCCACCGTGTGCTGGACTGCATCCGCGTCTTTTTGACATTCTCTGTGCCGCTGCTGCTGGTGGCCGCGCTCATCGAGACGTACGTCACACCTGCATTTTTGAACCTTGTGCTGTAAACGGCAAGGTTGACTTTCGTTCCACACAACTATATAATGGACCTGTCAAGATTTTGTAGAATTTTCATCTGCTGTTTCTTCAGGGATTGAGGAAAAGCACCGCTCCTGCGGCGCTTTTCCTTTTTCGTCAAAAAATGAGAGATTCGTCCCGCCGCGGGACAGAGAAAGAGAGGTGCGCATGGCGCAGACAGTTCCGGCAAGGCAAACCGTGCAGAACATGACGGAGGGCAGCCCCGTCTCGCTGATTTTGCGTTTTGCGCTGCCGATCTTCATCAGTCAGGTCTTCCAGCAGCTATACAGCACGGCGGACGCGTTCATTGTGGGCAAATACCTCGGCACGAACGCCTTTGCCGCTGTCAGCTCGTCCGGCACGCTCATCATGCTGCTCACAAGCCTCTTTATCGGCACGGCCATGGGCGCGGGCGTCGCGATCTCAAAGTACTTCGGCGCGGGCGACTATGAAAACGTCTCGCGCGCCGTCCACACGAACCTGGCGTTCGGTATCGTGTCGGGCACACTGCTGACGCTCATCGGCGTATTCCTCACGCCGACGTTTTTGGTCTGGATGAACACCGACGCACAGGTCATGCCGCAGGCGGTCGAATACTTCCGCTACTACTTCCTCGGCGTGCTGGCAACGGTGCTCTACAACATGTGCACGAGCATTCTTAACGCCCTCGGCGACAGCCGGAGGCCCCTGCACTATCTGATCATTTCGTCGCTCGTCAACATCGCGCTCGACCTGCTGTTCATCGGCGCGTTCCGCTGGGGCGTCTGGTCCGCCGCGGTGGCGACTGTCCTCTCCCAGGGGACGAGCTGCGTGCTCTGCCTCATCCACCTGCTCAAAAAGGGCGAGGTCTACACCGTCACGCCGCGCAACATCCGCTTCCACACCGGCATGCTCGGCGAGATCGTGCGATACGGTCTCCCCTCCGGCATCCAGAACTGCGTCATTGGCCTTGCCAATGTCATCGTCCAGTCGCAGATCAACTCGTTCGGCATGCTCGCGATGGCGGCCTACGGCGCGCACTGCAAGATCGAAGGCTTCGCCTTTCTGCCCATTACGAGCTTCACGATGGCCTGCACCACGTTCGTTGGTCAGAACCTCGGCGCCAAGCAGTATGACCGCGCCAAGCGCGGCGCGCGGTTCTGTATCATCATCGCCGTCGTGATGGCCGAGCTCATCGGCCTGTGCTATTACATCTGGGCAAGTCAGCTCATTTCCCTTTTCGACAGCACCCCCGGCGTTGTCTCCCTCGGCGTGCAACAGGCGCGCACGGTGGCACTGTTCTACTGCCTGCTGGCGTTTTCGCACTCTATCGCGGCGGTCTGCCGCGGCGCGGGCCGCGCGGTCGTGCCGATGATGATCATGCTCTCGGTCTGGTGCGTCATCCGCATCATCTACATCATGCTCGTCGTCCACTTCATCGGCGAGATCAGCTACATCTACTGGGCGTATCCCCTCACCTGGGCGATCAGCTCCACCATCTATCTCATTTATTACCTGCGCTCTGACTGGGTGCATGGATTTGAAAGGTGACTCTATGTCTTCTCCTGCGTTCCGCTTCCGCCTCGCCACGCTTGACGACGCTCCCGCGCTTCTGAGCATCTATGCGCCGTACGTCGAAAAGACGGCCATCTCGTTTGAATACGACGTACCGTCGCTCGACGAATTCCGCCGCCGCATCGCGGATATCTCGCGCAAATACCCTTATCTCGTCGCGGAGGATGAAAATGGCCAGCTCCTCGGCTACGCCTATACGCACACGTTCATCGCGCGTAAGGCCTACGACCACTGTGCAGAGTCGACGATCTATCTCGCCCTCGACGCACGCAAGCACGGTCTCGGCAAGCGCTTCTACCGCGCGATTGAGGAGCTGTCGCTCGCTCAGAACATCTACAATCTCTATGCCTGCATCGGCGAGCCGCAGGGGGCGGACGACGAATATTTAACGGACAACAGCATCCGCTTCCATGAGCACATGGGCTTCCGCCGCATCGGCGTGTTCACGCGCAGCGGTTGCAAGTTTGGCCGCTGGTACAACATGTCCTGGGCGGAAAAACTGCTCATGGAGCATCCCGAGCATCCCGAACCGGTCATCCCCTTCCCGCAGCTCGACAAGGCGCTTGTCGCCGACATTCTTCGCCGCGCCGCGGAATAAAGAACCGAAATTTTACAAAAAATCATGCACACCCTATTGACATTGCCGATGGGGTGTGCTATATTTTCGCCCAAGTTAATACCGCAAACCGTTGAAGCGGAGATAACGGCAGTGATGCCTTCACAGAGAGCCTGCGATGCTGAAAATCAGGCAAGATACACATTGTCAAATGGACCGCTGAGGGTGCAGCGAAATGCGTTTTATGCGCAGAGTATCCTGCAACGTGTTGGCATACGTCAGTTGCCGGGAGATATGATGGTATCTCCGCCAAGCGCACGGGTAACCGTGAATTCAAGGTGGCACCGCGGATCGTTCGTTTCTCTCGTATCGCATTCGTCCTTGACAGACTGTACCGTTCTGTCGGGGGCGCTTTTGTTTGCGCAATAAGCTCCTTTGGCAGAACGCCAAAGGAGCTTTTCTTTTTCAGGAGGTCACTCATGCATATCCTACCACCGCTCGAAACCGTCAAAGACATCGCCGCGACGCAGCAGTACGACGTGCTCCCGCTGAGCTACGAAATTCTTTCCGACTTCATCACCCCCATCGAAGCGATGCGCATCCTCAAGAACGTGTCCACCCACTGTTACATGCTCGAATCCGCGCAGGCGGACGACCGCTGGGGCCGCTACACGTTTTTGGGCTTCGACCCAAAGCTCGAGATCACGTGCATTGACGGCAAAACGAAGGCTGGCGGCCTCACTGTCCGCACGGACGATCCGTCCCAATACCTGCGTGAACTGCTATCAAGCTACAGAAGCCCCCGCTTCGACTACCTCCCCTCCTTCACCGGCGGGCTCGTGGGGTATTTTTCTTACGATTATCTCAAATACAGCGAGCCGAGCGTCCGCTGCGGCGAGCAGGACGAGGACAGCTTCAAGGATGTCGATTTGATGCTCTTTGACAAGGTCATCGCCTTCGATCATGTGCGGCAGAAGATCGTGCTCATCGTCAACATGGCGCTCAGCGACGTCGAGGTCGGCTACAACAAGGCAAAGCTCGATCTTGAGCAGCTCGTCTCGCTCCTCAAAACCGGCGAAAAGAAGCAGGAAGCGCCGGGGCGGCTCCTCGGCGAAGTCACGCCGCTCTTCTCCAAAGAGCAGTTCTGCGCGATGGTCGAAACCGCCAAGCACCACATCCGCGAGGGCGATATCTTTCAGATCGTACTCTCGAACCGCCTGAGCGCACCGTTCGAGGGGAGCCTGCTCGATACCTACCGCGTGCTGCGCACCATCAATCCCTCGCCGTACATGTTCTACTTTTCCGGCACCGACGTTGAGGTCGCGGGCGCGTCGCCCGAAACGCTCGTCAAGCTCAAAGACGGCGTGCTGCACACCTTTCCCCTCGCGGGGACCCGTCCGCGCGGCAAAACGGACGAGGAGGACAAGGCGCTTGAAGAGAGCCTCCTGCACGACGAAAAGGAGCTTGCCGAGCACAACATGCTCGTCGACCTCGGGCGCAACGACCTCGGCAAGGTCAGCAAATTCGGCACGGTGCAGGTCGAAAAGCTGCACTCCATCGAGCGCTACTCCCACGTGATGCACATTGGCTCCACCGTGCGCGGCGAGATTCGCGATGACCGCGACGCGCTTGACGCCATTGAGGCCGTGCTCCCCGCTGGAACGCTCTCCGGCGCGCCGAAGATCCGCGCCTGCCAGCTCATCGGTGAGCTTGAGAACAACAAGCGCGGCATTTACGGCGGGGCCATCGGCTACATCGACTTCACCGGCAACATGGACACCTGCATCGCCATCCGCATCGCCTACAAGAAAAACGGGCGCGTGTTCGTCCGCAGCGGCGCGGGCATCGTGGCAGATTCCGTCCCCGAAACAGAGTATCAGGAATGCATCAACAAGGCGAAGGCCGTGGTCAGCGCCTTGACGCTTGCGCAGGAGGAAGACCTATGATCCTTTTGATCGACAATTACGACAGCTTTTCCTATAACCTCTACCAGCTCGTTGGCGCGATCGATCCAGACATCCGCGTCATCCGCAACGATGAGTTGCGCATTGAAGAGATCGACGCGCTGCATCCCGCGCGCATCATCCTCTCCCCCGGCCCCGGGCGGCCCGAAGACGCAGGCGTTCTCATCGACGTTGTGAAGACGCTCTCGCCCCGCATCCCGACGCTCGGCGTATGCCTCGGGCATCAGGCCATCTGTGCCGCCTTCGGTGCGACCGTGACCTATGCTAAAGAGCTAATGCACGGTAAGCAGTCGCTCGTCCACTTCGACACGAGCTCGCGGCTCTTCCAAAACTGCCCCAAGACCGCGCCCGTCGCGCGCTACCATTCCCTCGCGGCCGACGCCGCCACCATGCCGTACTGCCTGAAAGTCACCGCCGTCACAGATGACGGCGAGATCATGGCCGTGCAGCACACAGACTATCCCATCTACGGGGTGCAGTTTCATCCCGAATCCATTATGACGCCGAACGGCAAAACCATGCTGGAAAACTTTTTGAAGGAGAATTGAAACCATGATCAAAGAAGCCATCGTGAAGATCGTCAACAAGGGCGATCTCAGTTATGACGAAGCCTACGCCGTGATGAACGAGATCATGAGCGGCGAGACCACCCCCACCCAGAACGCAGCATTCCTCGCGGCCCTCTCGACCAAGAGCGCCCGCGCCGAGACGACCGATGAGATCGCAGGCTGCGCCGCCGCCATGCGCGACCACGCCACAAAGGTCGACACTGGCATGGACATCTTCGAGATCGTCGGCACCGGCGGCGACAACGCCCACAGCTTCAACATTTCCACCACCTCCGCCCTTGTCGCGGCGGCGGGCGGCATGAAGGTCGCCAAGCACGGCAACCGCGCCGCCTCGTCCCAGTGCGGCACGGCAGACTGCCTCGAAGCGCTCGGCGTCAACATCCAGCAGAGCCCCGAGCAGTGCGTGACGCTCTTAAAAGAGGTCGGCATGTGCTTCTTCTTTGCGCAGAAGTACCACAGCTCGATGAAATACGTCGGCGCGATCCGTAAGGAGCTGGGCTTCCGCACGGTGTTCAACATCTTGGGGCCGCTGACGAACCCCGGTTCGCCGAAAATGCAGCTGCTCGGCGTGTACGACGAGTACCTTGTCGAGCCACTCGCGCGCGTGCTCGTAAGCCTTGGCGTCAAGCGCGGCATGGTCGTCTATGGACAGGACAAGCTCGACGAAATCTCCCTCAGCGCGCCGACGAGCGTATGCGAAATTCGTGACGGCTGGTACAAGAGCTATGTCATCACACCCGAGGACTTCGGCTTTGCGCGCTGCACGAAAGACGACCTCAAGGGCGGCGCACCGGAGGAAAATGCTGCCATCACCCGCGCCATCCTGTCGGGCGAAAAGGGCCACAAGCGCAACGCGGTGCTGATGAACGCGGGCGCGGCGCTCTACATCGGCGGCAAGGCGGAGAGCATGAAGGACGGCATCGCCCTCGCCGCCGAGCTCATCGACTCCGGCAAGGCGCTTGAAACGCTCGAGCGCTTCATCGCCGTCAGCAACCGCGCGGAGGCGAACGCATGAGCATCCTCGACAAGCTGGCCGCCCACGCCCGCGAGCGCGTGCTGGCAGACAGCGAGAACATGAGCCTTGATATCTTACAGGCGATGTGCCGCGAAAAGGGCCGCGCGAACGGCGCGCGCTTTTACGACGCGCTCAAAAAAGATGATCTGTCCTTCATCTGCGAGGTGAAAAAGGCCTCGCCCTCCAAGGGCGTCATCGCGCGGGACTTTCCCTATCTCGACATCGCGCGCGATTACGAGGCCGCCGGTGCGGACTGCATCTCGTGCCTGACAGAACCCAAGTGGTTCTTGGGCTCGGACGACATCTTCCGCGAAATTCGCGCCGCCGTCTCAACGCCGATGCTGCGCAAGGACTTCACCGTCAGCGACTACCAGCTCTATCAGTCCCGCCTGATGGGCGCGGACTGCGTGCTGCTGATCTGCGCGCTGCTGGACACGAAGGCGCTCGCGCAATATCTCGCCGTCTGCGACGAACTCGGTCTCTCCGCGCTCGTGGAGACGCACGACGCGGACGAGATCCGCTCTGCCGTCGCGGCGGGCGCGAAGATCATCGGCGTCAACAACCGCAATCTGAAGGATTTTTCCGTCGACTTTTCCAACGCCGCGCGGCTGCGCGACCGCATCCCGCCGGAGGCGGTCTACGTGGCCGAGTCCGGCGTGCAGAGCACGCAGGACGTCGCCGCGCTCCGCTCGATCGGTGCCGACGCGGTGCTGATCGGCGAAACACTGATGCGGGCCCCTGACAAGGCCAGACGGCTCGCGGAATTGAGAGGTAACTTATGACCAAGGTGAAACTCTGCGGTCTGTCGCGCGAGAGCGACATTGCCGCCGTCAACAAGCTGAAGCCCGACCTCGTCGGCTTCGTCTTTGCCAAAAAGAGCAAGCGCTATGTGTCCCCCGAGCAGGCAGCAGCACTCAAATCGCTGCTTGCCCCCGACATTCTGGCCGCTGGGGTGTTCGTCAACGAACCGGTCGAGGCCGTGGCAGAGCTCTTAGACCGCGGCGTCATCGATGTCGCGCAGCTCCACGGCAGCGAGGATGACGACTACATCGCGCGCCTGCGCGCGCTGACGGGCAAGCCCATCTTCCGCGCGTTCAAGGTGAAAAGCGAAGCCGACCTCCCCGCCATCGAAAACTGCGCCGCCGACCTCGTGCTGCTCGACTCCGGCGCGGGCACGGGCAAGACATTCGACTGGAGCCTCGTCCGGAGCGTGCAGCGGCCCTATTTCCTCGCCGGCGGGCTCGACCCCGACAACGTCGCGGACGCCATCGCCGCGCTGCACCCCTACGGCGTGGACGTGAGCTCCGGCATCGAGACGGACGGCGTCAAGGACGAAAGCAAAATGGCGGCGTTCGTTGCCGCCGCGCGCAAGGAGGGCTAAGGCATGTCGAATCCGAACGGGCGCTTTGGCGTGCACGGCGGACAGTACGTCCCCGAAACGCTGATGAACGCCATCATCGAGCTTGAAGAGGCCTACAACTACTACAAGGCCAACCCTGACTTTCAGAACGAGCTGACGCAGCTTTTGAACGACTACGCGGGCCGTCCCTCGCGTCTTTACTACGCGGAGAAGATGACAAAGGACCTCGGCGGCGCAAAGATCTACTTAAAGCGCGAGGACCTGAACCACACCGGCGCGCACAAGATCAACAACGTGCTCGGTCAGGCGCTGCTCGCGAAAAAGATGGGCAAAACGCGTCTGATCGCCGAGACCGGCGCGGGCCAGCACGGCGTGGCGACCGCCACCGCCGCGGCGCTGATGGGCATGGAGTGCGTCGTTTTCATGGGCAAGGAGGACACCATCCGCCAAGCACTGAATGTCTACCGCATGCGCCTTCTCGGCGCGACGGTCATGCCCGTCAACTCTGGTACCGCCACGCTCAAGGACGCCGTGTCCGAAGCCATGCGCGAGTGGACGACGCGCATCAGCGACACGCACTACTGTCTCGGCTCTGTCATGGGGCCACACCCCTTCCCCACCATCGTACGCGATTTCCAGTCTGTCATCTCAAGCGAGATCAAGCAGCAGATGCTCGAAAAGGAAGGACGTCTGCCCGATGCCGTGGTCGCGTGCGTCGGCGGCGGCTCGAACGCCATCGGCAGCTTTTACCATTTCATCGACGATCCTGCTGTGCGCCTCATCGGTGTTGAGGCCGCGGGCCGCGGCATCGACACGCTTGAGACCGCCGCGACCATCTCGACCGGCAGGCTCGGCATATTCCACGGCATGAAGTCCTACTTCTGCCAGGACGAGTACGGTCAGATCGCGCCGGTGTATTCCATCTCCGCCGGTCTCGACTACCCCGGCGTCGGCCCTGAGCATGCGTACCTGCACGACATCGGCCGCGCAGAGTATGTTGCCATCACCGATGAGGAGGCCGTGCAGGCGTTCGAATACCTCGCCCGCACGGAGGGCATCATTCCCGCCATCGAATCGGCCCACGCCGTCGCCTACGCGCGAAAGCTCGCACCCACGATGGGGAGCGATCAGCTTCTTGTCGTCACGATCTCCGGCCGCGGCGACAAGGACTGCGCCGCCATCGCCCGCTACAGAGGGGAGGATCTTCATGAGTGATCTTGCAAGAGCATTTGACCACGGCAAGGCGTTCATCGCCTTTCTGACCTGCGGCGACCCCGATCTTGAAACGACCGCGGCTGCCGTCCGCGCTGCCGCGCAAAACGGCGCCGACCTCATCGAGCTCGGCATTCCCTTCTCTGACCCCACGGCGGAGGGGCCCGTCATTCAGGCCGCTAACCTGCGCGCCCTGCAAAGCGGCGTAACGACCGACAAGATTTTCGATCTCGTGCGCGAGCTGCGGCGCGGCGTGACGATCCCCATGGTTTTTATGACGTATGCGAATGTCGTCTTTTCCTACGGCACAGAGCGCTTTTTGTCCAACTGCCGCGATGTTGGCATCGACGGGCTCATCCTGCCGGACGTGCCGTATGAGGAAAAGGAAGAATTTCTCCCCGCGTGCCGCAGGTACGGCGTCGACTTTATCTCCCTCATCGCGCCGACGTCGGAGAACCGCATTGCGATGATCGCGCGCGAGGCCGAGGGCTTCCTCTATATCGTCTCGTCGCTCGGTGTCACGGGCGAGCGCAGCGAGATCAAGACCGACCTCGCCTCCATCGTCTCCCTCGTGCGGGAAAACACAGATATTCCCTGCGCCATCGGCTTTGGCATCTCCACGCCCGAGCAGGCGAAGAAGATGGCCGACCTCTCCGACGGCGCGATCGTCGGCTCCGCCATCGTCAAGCTCCTTGCCCAGTACAGCAAGGACGCGCCCGAGCACATCGGTGCGTATGTAAAAGAAATGAAGGACGCGCTGCGGTGAAAACAGGAAAAAGGGGCCTCTGCTTTGATGCAGAGGCTCCTTTTTTACATAAATATGCTTTATCGTCCCGTCATTCGACGGAGAACGTCTCTCCGAAGGCGGAAACGCTGCTCACCGTTTCCGGGTCAAGAATTTCATCCATCCGGAAGCAGTAGCGCCCGCGCTCATCGGCACAATTCGTTATAAGGAACAACCAGTCCGCCGCGCCGACCGTTTCGCCGTTTTGCAGCGTCACCTCGGGAGCGATGCTCTCCTTCCCGTCGTCGCTGTAGATGGGCTCAACCGTTTCTTTCAGATCATCCGTTCCCTGCTTGATCTCGCAGGTCAGCGAGAGCGGCGAGACATAGAGCGTCGTCAGAACAGCGTTCTTTCCCTCGATCTCGATCGGCTCATTCACCGTGCACAGGCGTCCCGGATCAGTCTCCGGCAGAGTGAATGTGCAGCTCCAGCGCCCGGGAACGACAAGTTCTTCCAAACAGTTATCCCGATACAGGCCATCGAGCGTCAACTTCACCTTCGCACCGATGAAGTTGAATTCTCCTTTCAGAGAATGAATCGTCATCAAAATCGTGGCATGGCGGCCCGTCTCATCCTCCGTGCTGCTTGGCAATACCTCCCAGCCAATGCCGTAGGTCTGCATTTTCACTCCGTCCCTGGACGTTGCGGACACGCTCCGATCGAATGCGTAGTAGTCCTGATCCAGTATTGTCCCCTCCGGCGCGGTAAAGTCGATGAGGACCGCCGCACAATAGCGGTCGGCGATGACCTGCTCGATGCGCAGCACCGCGCCGCTGTCCCGCTTCACAATGTTCATTGGGACCGCCGCGGTCGCGAGCAGCTCTTCCTGCTCCGCCGTTGCTTCAAAGTACTCCGCCAACCGCTGATCCAGTCCAAGCGCCGCTGCAGCTGCCGCCATGCAGCACAGGATCGCGATGACCGCCGCAAGCACCGCCGTCGTGCGCAGGCGGCCTCTTCTTTTTGTCTTGTGCGTCATGTTCATTACCTCCGAAAGTGTGTCTTCGGAGGCGTGAAGCGCGGAGATCGTCTCCTGATATAGGTTTTCGTCAAACATCGTTGTTCGCCTCCTGAAGATTGGTTTTGAGCTGTTCCCGCCCGCGCCGCAATCGGGTGCGGACGGTCGCGTTGGGAATGCCAAGGAATTGGGAGATCTCCTCGCAGGAGTAGCCCTCGTAATAATGCAGGAAGAGCGGCACACGGTATTTCTGCGGCAGCGCCATCACGGCATGAAAAAGCTCGCTGTGCTCCGGCGTTTTGAACGCAAGCTGCTCGGCATAGTCCTCGATCGGCTCCGTCCGCTTCCACGGAGAGAGGAACGCCCGCTTGCACTCGTTGACCGTAACGCGGATGAGCCAGTACCTGACGTGATCCTCGCTCTCAAACGGTTTGTCCGTGCGGTAGAGCTTGAGCAGCACCTCCTGCGTGATGTCGTCCGATTCCGAGCGGCTTTTGGTGTAGTGGAGCGCCAGACGGAACACCATGTCCATATACTTTTTTGCAAGATACGAAAACTGTTCTTCTGTCAACATAGGATTCTCCTTGAAAGGCCTTTCACTTACTATATCATTCAGGCTGCGGAAATGTTTCACATTTGAAAAGATTTTTTGAAACGGCCCTGCATTCTGACGCAAGCGAAACAAGAGGGAAATTTTTGTTAGGAAGGCTGTTCGTAAAGTGCAAAAAATAACACTGCTTTCTGATCTCTAAAAAATCCAGTTCTCTACCACCCCAAGGAATCTAATGTAAAAGAAAAAACTCAAGGGAAAAACCCTTGAGTTTCAACACTTTGGTGCGCGAGGCGGGACTTGAACCCGCACGTCCGTAATGAACACTAGAACCTGAATCTAGCGAGTCTGCCAATTCCACCACTCGCGCATATTTGATTTTTAAAAAGATGGTGCGGATGGCGGGACTTGAACCCGCACGTCCATACGAACACTAGCACCTCAAGCTAGCCTGTCTGCCAATTCCAGCACACCCGCATGTTCACCTTTCAAACGGCTGTCTCTCAACGACCGCTTGGCCATTATAAGCCCAAAATAGGCCAAATGTCAACCTTTTTTTGAGAGAAAAAATAAAAAAATTTGCTGTAAGAGAAATGGCGGAAAAGCTCAGATTTTTCAAACTTTTCCGGCATCTTTTTCGTGTTAAAGCTGCGCGAGCGTCTCCCCCACCGCGCCCGTGATGACAAGGTCTGCACCAAGTCCGCGGTCGAGCGGCGTCTTGTTGATGACAACGAGCTTGTGTCCGCGATAGTAGCGCACGAGGCCCGCCGCCGGATAGACCGCGAGCGATGTGCCCGCGATGATGAGCACGTCGGCCTCCTGAATGTACTCCACCGCGCGATAGAGTGTCTTTTCGTCCAGTCCCTCTTCGTAGAGCACCACGTCGGGCTTGATGCGCCCGCCGCAGGTGCAGCGCGGCACGCCCTGCGAATGCTTGATGTAGGACACGTCGTAGAACTTGCCGCACTTCTCGCAGTAGTTGCGCAAGGTGCTTCCGTGCAGCTCGAGGACATTCTTGCTGCCCGCCGCCTGATGCAGCCCGTCGATATTCTGCGTGATGACGGCCTTGAGCTTCCCTTCCTTTTCCCACTCGGCGAGCTTTAAGTGCGCGGCGTTAGGCTTTGCGCCTTCGCAGAGGAGCTTCGCGCGGTAAAAGGCGAAAAACTTCTCGGGATAGCGCTCATAATACGTGTGACTCAGGATCGTCTCCGGCGGGTCGTCCCACTGCTGATGATACAGGCCATCCACACTGCGAAAATCCGGGATACCGCTCTCGGTCGAAACACCTGCCCCGCCGAAAAAGACGATATTGTCCGTTCCGTCAATGAGTTCTTTTAATTTCTTGACTTCGTCCGTCATAGCTTCTCCTTTGCGCGCGTGCGCTTATCTCACATAGCTCTTGTCGATCTGCACGATGGCAAAATAGCGCGGATCAAGCTCGTGTACCGCCCGCTTGATCTTCTCCTCCGCTTCCCTGTCGCTCATTTTGCAGCCGTAGGGAACAACGGCGTCGAAGATCACATTCGTGTGCGTCGGCCCCGTGACCATGCGAAAGTCGTGGATGGAGATATTCTCGTCGATGCCGCGCACGAGCGAGGCAATCTTCTGATGCGCGGCGTTGGTGGTCTCGTCGTCCGTCACGATGGGGTCCATGTGGATGACCGCCTCGCAGCCGAGCCTGTCATGCAGTTTCTTTTCCACGTTGTCGATCTCGTCGTGCAGAGCGAGGATATCGCCGTGCGCGGGGACCTCAGCATGCAGCGAGATCATCACGCGTCCGGGGCCATAGTCGTGCACCACAAGGTCGTGGATGCCGCAGACAACCTGACTTTCCATCACGATGTCGCGGATCTCCTGCACGAACTCCTCCGATGGCGGCTGGCCGAGCAGCGGCGAGAGGGTGTCCCTTGCCGCCTGCACGCCCGCCCACAGGATGAGCAGCGACACGACCAAGCCGCACCAGCCGTCGATCTGCCAATGCAGGAAATAGCCCGCGAGTGTCGCAAGCAGCACCGCCGCGGTCGCCGCGCAGTCGGACAGGCTGTCCGCCGCGGTCGCCTGCATGGCGGCGGCGCTGATCTTCTTCCCCACGCCGCGGTTGTAGCAGTACATGTAGAACTTGGCGCAGATGGAGACAAGCAGGATCGCCACCGTCAGCACGCTGCACTCCACAGCCTCGGGATGCAGGATCGCGCCCACGGCGTCGCGCAGCAGTTCAAAGCCCATCAGCAAAATGACGATCGAGACGATGAGACCCGAGATATACTCCAGCCGCCCGTGGCCGAACGGATGCTCGGGGTCGGGCTTCTGCCCGGCCAAACGAAAGCCCAGCAGCGTCACGATGGACGCGCCCGCGTCGGACAGGTTGTTAAAGGCGTCCGCCGTGACGGCGACAGAGCCCGCAAGCGTCCCCGCAAACAGCTTGAGCGCGAAGAGCAGCAAATTGATGACAATGCCCACCGCGCCGCAAAGCACACCGTAAGCGCGCCGCACTGCGGCATCAGACGTGTTCTGATAGTCTTTGATGAACCGACTCGCAAGAAAACCGATCATAGTCTTCCCTCACTCGCTTTTGATCTGTAATTTCATGCGGCAGCAGAGGCGGTCAAGGTCCTCGTCCGTCGCCGCAGGGATGCGCAGCTTCGCGCCGCAGCTTTTGCACACAAGATCGACGTAGGTGCTGTGGATCTCCATGCCGTAGCTTTTGCTGCCGCAGGAGCAGGTGATGCCATCCTTGCGCGCGGCGATCTCCTTGAGCTCGGAGAGGATCTCATACATGATGACGCTGTCGGCAAAGGCGGCGGGGTCGTCGCCCTGCTCGCGCTCCTTGGCCGCCGCGAGCGAGAGCTGCTCCATCTCGTGCTCGACGGCGTAGTCCTCGCCGATAAAGCAGCAGAGCATTTTCGTATCGGGGCAGGCAAGGCCGATGCCGCGCCCGTGCAGGAGCTTGTCGGCGCTGCACTCCGCCAGATGCTCCTCGCCGCACACGCCGCACGGCACACTCAGGCGAAATTTGTTCTCCTCCGCCTCGATGGTCAGGCTTGACTCGCCGCACTCACAGCTCACGACCGCACCCGAGGCGCTCAGGGCAAACACGCTTCTCTGCTGGATGACGCGCTTGTGGCACGCGGGGCAGAGATAGCCGATGGTACGCATTTCTTCTTTCATTCCATTTCCTCCCGGAAAGTAAAATATCATATGGTAATTTGAATATTATACCGCGTCCGTGCACAAAAAGAAAGGGAGAAACACGCTGTTTCTCCCTTTTCTTTTTGGTTTTCGCGCTTTACGGCTTGACCGCGATGGCCTCGATCTCGACCAGCGCGCCCTTGGGCAGGGCGGCCGCCTGCATCGCACAGCGCGCGGGGCACTCGCCGGAGAAATACTTGCCGTACACCTCGTTGACAACGCCGAAATCGCCGATATCGATCATAAACACGGTCGTCTTGACAACGTCCTCAGCCTTGCAGCCAGCCGCCTCGAGCACCGCGAGCAGATTCTTGATGCTCTGCTCCGCCTGCTCGGACGTGCCGCCGGGAACAAATGCGCCAGTCGCCGGGTCCAGCGGAAGCTGGCCGGAGACAAATACAAAACCGTTTGCTTCGATCGCCTGGGAGTAGGGGCCGACGGCGCCGGGGGCAGTGGTCGTAGAAATCACATGCTTCACGGAAAAATCCTCCTATATCAATGTATTTTCATCATAACATCTTGCGCAATATGCGTCAAGTACTCATATTCTTGGAAAAACGGCAGAAACTAATGCCACTTTTGAGGGATTCCCCTAAATCCATCGGAAAGGAAGAGCGTGATGGAGCAAAAAACCGTCGGCGCGCAGACGCGCCGCCTGCGCACATGTCCCTCCGTCCTCTCGTTCGCCGCCGTCGGCGGGCGGTTCGAGGGCGAAGGCCCGCTGCGCGAATACTTTGACGAATTGAGCGAGGATCACTTCTTCGGCGAGAAGACCTGGGAAAAGGGTGAGAGTACCATGCAGCGCCACGCGCTCTCCCGCGCGCTGGAAAAGGTGGGGCTCAAGGTGAGTGACCTTGACCTCATCTTCGCGGGTGATCTTTTGAACCAGTGCGTCGGCTCGTCGTTCGCTCTGCGAGAGAGCCGCATCCCATTCTATGGACTCTACGGTGCGTGCTCCACGATGGGCGAGAGCCTGTCGCTCGCCGCATTGATGCTCGACGGCGGGTATGCCTCTTGCGCCGCGGCGCTGACCTCCTCGCACTTCTGCACCGCCGAGCGGCAGTACCGCATGCCGGTGCCCTACGGCTCGCAGCGCACGCCGACCGCGCAGTGGACGGCCACAGGCAGCGGTTGCTGCCTCCTCGCGCGCGAGGGCGAGGGGCCCTATATCACACACGTGACAACCGGGAAAATCGTCGACAAGGGCATCACCGACGCAAACAACATGGGCGCGGCGATGGTCCCCGCCGCCTATGACACGCTGTGCGCGCTCTTTCGCGACACGAGGACAAAACCCGAAGACTATGACCTCATCGTGACGGGCGACCTCGGCAGGCTCGGTCATCAGATCGTCTCGGACTTTTTCGCGCGCGATGGGCTCCCTCTCGGTGAGCGCTACACCGACTGCGGGCTTCTGCTCTACGACATCGAATCGCAGGACATGCACTGCGGCGGCAGCGGTTGCGGCTGCTCGGCAAGCGTTTTGTGCGGGTATCTGCTGCGCGGGATGCGCGAGGGCAAATGGAACCGCATCATCTTCGCGCCGACGGGCGCGCTGCTCTCCCCCACGACGACATTTCAGGGCGAGAGCATCCCCGGCATCTGCCACGCGGTCGTATTCTCGAATCACAAGGAGGGATAAGCGGTGGATTATCTGAACGCCTTTCTCTGCGGCGGCATCCTCTGCGCCATCGGACAGATTCTCATCGACAAAACGCCCCTCACGCCCGCGCGTATCCTGACGGGCTATGTCGTCTGCGGCGTTTTACTGACGGCCATCGGCGTCTACGAGCCCATCGTCAAATGGGGCGGCGCGGGCGCGACCGTGCCGCTGCTCGGCTTTGGCTACTCGCTCGCCAAGGGCGTGGAAAAAGCCGTTCAAGAGCAGGGGTGGCTCGGCGTGATGACCGGCGGCCTCAGCGCCACGGCGGGCGGCATCGCCGCAGCGGTCGTCTTTGCTGTGCTGATGGCGCTCATTTTTAAGCCCGGCGACAAACGGTAATAAAAAAAACGAGGAGAGGGTTTTCACCCTCTCCCCTTTTATGGAAAATCGCTTTTTACGATGCGCGCAGGCCGGGCTCTTCGATCTGCTCAAGCGTCATCACTCTGGTGTGGCAGATCGGCTTCCACTCGACCTTCGTAAAGAGCGACGCAATGCAGATCGGCACGTAGGTGAGCATGAAGAGCGGGAACGTGAAGGCGTAGAGCACTTTTTTCCACGCCGCGCAGCGGATATTCTTCCACTCCGTCACGGTCGTGATCGCGCCGAGCACAAAGAGCGTTAAGTACAGGCTCATCAGCGTTTGCAGCACGGAGACCGTCAGCACCGCCATCGAACCGCCTGACGTCGCGTTCGCGATCGCCGCGCCGATGTTCACGACCACGCTCACACCCGTGAGCACCGCCGCGGGCATGATGTTCATCGTCATGTCATAGCAGGAAAAGCTGCCGCGCGCAATGCCGGAGAAGAGCTCGGAGGCGTACTTGCGGAACACCTGCAGGTAGCCCTTCGACCAGCGCATGCGCTGGCGCCAGGACTGGGCAAAGCTCGTGGGCTGCTCGTCATAGAGCACCGCGCCCGCCGCGTAGCCGACCTTTTCCCCGCGCACGACGTTGTCAATGGTAAACTCGATGTCCTCGGTCAGCAGGAAGAAGTTCCAGCCGCCGCACGCTTCCAGCACACCGTCGGAAAACAGAAAGCCTGTGCCGGACACGGCGCAGCTGCTTCCAAGGCGCATGCGCGCGTTATTGAGATACTGCGCCTCGCGCAGGAACCACAGCGCATAGCCCGCGGAGATCCAGTTGTCGCCGTAGTTTTTGGAGTTGCGGTAGCACGTCACGATCTCATAGCCGCTGGAGTAGACCTTCTCGATCTCGGAGATGAAGTTCGGGTCGAGGATATTGTCGGCGTCCAGCACGAGATAGGCATCGTAGTGCTTGCGGCCCGAGCGCTTGATGCGCTTGAGCATTTCATTGAGCACATAGCCCTTGCCGACATGCACCGTATCGTGGCGCTCAAAGACGATCGCGCCGCGCTCGCGCGCCACACGGGTCGTGTCATCCGTGCAGTTGTCCGCGCCGACGTAGATGTCCACGTGGTCCATCGGATAGTTCTTCTGCGCGTGGATGCTGTCGAGCAGCTGGCCGATGACGTTTTCCTCGTTGCGCGCGGCGATGAGGACGGCAATGCGGTGGTTTTCATTGCGGCAGGTGAATTTTTTCCGCTTCAGCAGCGCCACCGCCACATAGAAGAATTGATAGGAATAGCATACGAAAAATAGCGCCATGATGACGGCGTTGATCGTGATGACAGTCTGCATAATATGTTCCTCCATTGCCGGAAGCTCCGGCCCATTTTGGTTTCTTTCCCGCCTGTGGGAAAAGTTATATCATGCAAACCTTGTGATTCCACTGTGAAAATTCTTAACAAATTCCGAACATCCACGGTAAAAATTATTAAGCCCTGAAATGAGTAACAGGCAGCGCCGCTGGCGCTGCCTGTTCACTCTTTTATAATGTAATCGCGCCCGGTTGACATCGAAATCGTGGTTGGCGATGCACGCAACGCAGTTCCGCTCCCGACTCTGTGCCCTGATCCACGCGAGCGACTTTTTCTGCGCCGCGCGGTCGTCGGCGATGCCGGAGAGCAGCATCTGCTCCCACGATTTTTTCGCGTAGCCGCCGTCGGCGCAACCTCCCGTCCTCCCCCGTGATCCTGAGCGCGCACAGGCCCTTGGAATGGCCCGGAATGTTGACCATCACGAGCATCCCGTCGCCGAACACATCGTAAGACCGGCCTGCGGGGCCCATAAGGCCATTCCAGTCGAAGGTCTGCATCTTCGTACCGCGCCACCAGTCCGCATTGTAGCGGATGCGGTTGACGGGTGAGCCGTTCTCCGCGAAGCGCAGTTCGTCCTTCAAAACGAGAATTTTCTTCGCGTCCGCGACCAGCTTGAGGCCGTTCGCGTGGTCGCAGTCAAGATGCGAGAGCAGCACCGCGTCCCAATCGACAGGCGCGACGCCCCGCGCCGCGAGCTGCTCGTCGATGGCCGCACTGCTTTCGACAACAACCTGATTCGTAAAATACCGCGGCAGCGAGCCGAGCGAGCGGATCTGCGCCCTGCGCTCAAAGACGCCGTGCGGGCTCATATCGCGGTGCCAGCCGCAGTCGAACAGAACGTTCCCGCGCACTCGATGAGATAGGCCGAAACCGGCAGCCAGAGCCGTTTCGACTTTCTATCCAGCACGCCAGACGCCCTGAGCGCGCTGTAATGCTCGCCGCCGAACGGCAGCTCCGGCGCGACGCACACCTTGCCGATGTGGAAAATATGAATCTTGATCTCGCTCATCGTCTGCCTCCCGTCTTGAAATGCCATCAAATCCCGCTTTTTTCGATCTCTGCCAAAAGGCACTTGCAGCCCTCTGAGACATCCCGCCACGTCGCTTCAAAATCGCCTGTATACCACGGGTCGGCGACGTCGCCCGGGCGGTCGGTGTAGTCGAGCAGCCGGTGCATCTTCCCCGCCGGATCACCGCCGCAGATGCGCTGCATGTTTTTGAGGTTCGCGCCCTCCATGCCGATGAGCAGATCGTACTCCTCGTAGTCCTGCGCCGTGAGCTGGCGCGCAGCGTGTCCCTCGCAGGAAATGCCGTGCTCGGCGAGCTTGCGCCGCGCGGGCGGATAGACGGGATTGCCGATCTCATCGCGGCACGTCGCCGCGGAGTCGATCTGAAATTCGTCGGCAAGTCCTGCCTTTTCGACCAGGTCCTTCATCACAAATTCCGCCATCGGGCTGCGGCAGATATTGCCCAAGCAGATAAATAAGATTTTCGTCATAGTCTTTCTCCGTAAGTTTTGATAACCGTAGTGTAACAGAAAAATGGAAAATCGTTGAGAAGAAATGCTGCCTTTTCGTTCAGAACTTGTTTGTAAATTCGATACTGCCTTTCCAGTCCATAGAAGGCGTGCTAGGATTTTATGGGAGCGCAGAACACGCTAAAGAAGTACGGAGGTGTCACATGACTGCAGATCAAGGACAATATGAGAAATTTATGGCAAAACTTTCTAAATCAGGATTGGAACTCCAAAAGGACTTTAGCCGCCTCTCGCCGGAAAATCAAAAGCGTTTTATGCAAGAGGTCAACCAAAGGCTAAAGTGTTTTGGACATGCAGTAACCATTACCGATATTCTACAGAGTCTATTTCGTGGGACGAGCTGCTATCTTCTGCCCAGGATAAAATTATAAACAATAGCGTCAACTGTAGAACAAAATCGGTGAAGTAAACTACTATGTCGCCCACAATGTAGCCCACGGAAGGAACTATTCCAAACCGAAGCAAAAACGTTTTTACCAAAAACAAGAAAAACCTTGAAACCGTTATGGCTTCAAGGTTTTTACTTGGCGCGGAAGAGAGGATTTGAACCTCCGCGGCGCTTTTTACACGCCCTACTCCCTTAGCAGGGGAGCCCCTTCGGCCTCTTGGGTACTTCCGCAGGTCGA
>OGCQ01000180.1_pt1 | contig 124089 bp, 102 predicted proteins | sample 1570161 | NCBI WGS metagenome assembly OGCQ01 (sample SAMEA4384402, study PRJEB24528) | human gut metagenome | reverse complement strand
ACGACATGTACCGGGCGTACATGGAGCAAAAGCAACGCAGCAGGACACAAATTTTATGCCTTCTGACCATGTAGTTCCTTGTAAACTGAGGGTACTCGATATTCATAAATCAACCTCCGCAAATCCCTTTTATTTAACATTATCATATACTATAAGATTCGCTCCCTTAAAAGCCTGATTTGCATTCCTGCATTACCGTCCGTATGAGCCGGGTACAGATTGCTTAAAATATGCTTATTTTGCCCTTCAAGCCGCTCATACCTCTTTTCATGGACAGGTTAATTCAATATTAAATTATAAAGCAGCTCCTTATATTTTTACGGCTTCAGTCTATAAGCTGCAATACAACCCAGTCGGCTAAATCCAAGCCCTTGTCCGTAAGCTTCAACGCCTCAGGACTAAGCTCCAAAAGCTTATTGTCTACAAAAAGCTTAATTTTTTCCGAATACAGCTCGCATATATCAACGCCAAACCTAGCCTTAAATCGGCCACGGTCTATACCGTTAATCAACCGCAGCTCAAGCATAATGCATTCAAGCAGTCTCTCCTCACCATTTAAATGCTGAATTTCATATCGCGCCAGCGGATTTTTCAAATAGCCGCTCAAGTCACAGGCGTTATTATATCTCTTATTATCATAGCAGGAATGCGCCGCGCAGCCCAGGCCGATATAATCCCCGCCCAGCCAGTAATTAAGATTATGCCTGCATTCCCGCCCTGGACGCGCATAATTTGATATTTCATAACGCTTATAGCCCGCCTGCGCAAGAAATTTACCGGTATTATGGTATATGCGGCGGTCCTCCTCTTCAGCTATAGGCTGCAATTCGCCCCGGCCCACTCTCCCTCCCAAAGGTGTGTTTTCATCTATAATAAGAGAATAAACTGAAATATGTTCAGGAGCAATGGAAACCGCCTTTTCAAGCGTAAATAAAAAATCTTCCCATTCTTGGCCGGGCAAGGAGGATATTAGGTCGATATTTATATTGTCAAATCTTTCTCTGGCCCATTCATAGGCCTGAATAAAGCGATTATAGTCATGCAGGCGCCCAAGCAGCTTTAATTCTTTTTCCTGCGCGGATTGAAGTCCTATTGAAAGCCTATTTATTCCGGCGCTTTTATATATTTGCAGCTTTTCCCGGCTTAACGACGAGGGATTGCTTTCCAGGGTTATTTCCGCGTCCTTTTTTATATAAAAGCATTCGCCCGCCTCATTAATCAGACGGGCGATATTACCGGCCGAAATATAGCTGGGCGTACCCCCGCCGATAAAAACAGTATCTATATCAAGCGCAGGATACGACTTCATATCAGATATAACGGCGTCTATATATTCCTCCTCGGCGCATGCGCCGGCAAAAGAAACAAAATCGCAATATGCGCATTTTTGCGCGCAGAAAGGAATATGTATATATAAGCCGGCCATATCAGTTTATCTTAAGCACGGCCATAAACGCCTCGGACGGCACTTCTACCGTACCTATCTGACGCATGCGTTTCTTGCATTCCTTCTGTTTTTCCAGCAGCTTCTTTTTACGAGTTATATCCCCTCCATAGCATTTAGCCAGCACATCCTTGCGCAGAGCCTTAACTGTTTCCCGCGCTATAACCTTTCCTCCTACGGCAGCCTGAATGGGAATTTCAAACATCTGGCGGGGAATTACCTCTCTTAAGCGCTCGGCTATGGCCCTTCCGCGCGCATATGCCTTATCCTTATGAACAATAGTGCTCATAGCGTCGCAGACGTCGCCGTTAAGCAATATATCCAATTTTACAAGCTGGCTTTCCTGATAGCCTATTATATCGTAATCAAAAGAAGCATAGCCGCGGGTGCGAGATTTCAATGAATCAAAAAAATCATAGATTATTTCGTTTAAAGGCATATGATATTCCAGGACCGCTCTGTTATCCTCAATATATTTCATATTAATATAAACGCCGCGTTTTTCCTGGCAAAGCTCCATAATTGTGCCTATATAATCAGGAGGCGTCATAATATTCGCTTTAACTATAGGCTCCTGCATGCATTGAACCTCTTCAGGCCTAGGCATATCGGCCGGATTATCCAATATTAATTCCGTACCGTCCGTGCGCATTATTTTATAAATAACGCTGGGCGCCGTTGTAACCAGGTCAAAATCAAATTCTCTCTCCAGGCGCTCCTGAATTATCTCCATATGCAGCATGCCCAAAAAGCCGCAGCGAAAGCCGAAGCCCAAAGCCGCGGAGGTTTCAGGCTCAAATACCAGCGAAGCGTCATTGAGGCGCAGTTTTTCCAGAGCTTCCTTTAAATCCTCATATTCAGACCCGTCGGCAGGATAAATTCCGCAGAATACCATAGGCTGGACTTCCTTATAGCCAGGCAGAGCGCTTGCAGCGGGCCTGTCCGCCCCCGTGATGGTATCTCCCACCCTGGTCTGGGATACATTCTTTATGCTGGCGGCAATATAGCCTACGTCCCCGGCGCTGAGAAGCTCGCAGGGAGTGTAATGAGGGGTAAATACGCCTGTTTCGGTTACTTCAAATTCCGCATTAGTGCTCATCATGCGTATTCTGTCCCCCACCTTAACAGAACCGTTCTTAATGCGCACAAAGCTAAGCGCGCCTTTAAAATTATCATAGCAGGAATCAAAAATAAGCGCCTGGAGCGGAGCCTGCGCGTCCCCCTGCGGCGGAGGCACATTTTTAACTATTGTATGCAGCACCTCCTCAATATTCAAGCCCTCTTTAGCTGAAATACACGGAGCATCCTGAGCGGGAAGGCCTATAATGTCCTCTATTTCTTTAATAGTGTTTTCAACGTCCGCGCTGGGCAGATCAATTTTATTTATTACAGGCAGGATTTCCAGGTTCTGCTCAAGCGCCAGATATACGTTGGCCAGCGTCTGAGCCTCTATGCCCTGAGTAGCGTCCACAACAAGAATCGCTCCCTCGCAGGCATTGAGGCTGCGGGATACCTCGTATGTAAAATCCACATGGCCGGGAGTATCAATCAAATTGAGAATATATTCTTCCCCCTCGTACTCATAAAACATGCGTACCGCCTTGGATTTAATGGTTATTCCGCGCTCCCTCTCCAATTCCATATCGTCCAGAACCTGCTGCTGCATATCCCGGGCAGAAATAGTGCCGGTAGAATCCAGCAGCCTGTCGGCCAGCGTTGATTTGCCATGATCTATATGCGCAATTATACAAAAATTGCGTATTCTTTGCATTCTGTTATCTATCGCCATATATTTTACTTTCCGCAGCAGAATTTATATTTTTTCCCGCTGCCGCATGGACATGGGGCGTTTCTGCCTACTTTAACGCTCTTTGCGATATTCTCGTCCTTCCATTTTCCCAGAATTTCATGCCGCTTTTCCTTGGACAGCACATCCTCCCATTCAGGCAGATTATACAGCCATTTAGCGCGCGCATTGAGCATATTATAATAAAGCTTTTCAGGCTCGAATTCCATTTCCAGCTCAGTTGTATCCTCCAGCGCATCCAAATCAACCTGCTCCTTAAGGCTGGTATTTGCTCCGTCTATAAACCCCGCAAACATAGCGGGCTCCATATTGAACTGCTCGGCTAATTCCGCCTCGGTACCCTTAAGCGCGAAAAGCTTTTCACCTAATATTTTTTTGTAATTCTGGGTTTCCTTATCATAGTAGCCTCCCCAGAATATCGCTTCCTCTCTCTCGCTGTTCATAAGCTCCAGGCTCTTTTTCCATGCCTCATATACTTTCATTTTCATTAACCTCACATTAAAATTATAATGCAGCTTCCAGCGTTTTTCTTATAGCTGCGATAAATTCAGAAGAAGTAACGCTCTTTTTATTCTCCAATTCGCTCATAGCGTACAAATCTCCCGTCATTATACCTGATTCCACAGTCGATATAACCGCCTGCTCCAATTTCTCAGCAAACTCGCCCAGCTCAGAAATATCGTCCAGCTCGCCGCGTTTTTTAAGCGCTCCCGTCCACGCAAAAATAGTAGCTATAGGATTAGTGCTGGTGCGCTCGCCCTTAAGATAGCGGTAATAATGACGCGTAACCGTCCCGTGCGCGGCCTCGTATTCATAATTGCCGTCGGGAGAAACCAGCACGCTGGTCATCATAGAAAGGGACCCAAAGGCGGTAGCAACCATATCGCTCATAACGTCTCCGTCATAATTCTTGCAGGCCCAGATAAAGCCTCCGTTGGAACGTATGACCCTCGCCACAGCGTCGTCTATAAGGGTGTAGAAATATTCTATGCCCGCCTTTTCAAAACGCTCCTTATATTCCTCATATATTTCCGCAAAAATATCCTTAAAGCGATGGTCATAGGTCTTGGATATAGTATCCTTAGTCGAAAACCATAAATCCTGCTTTTGGTCCAGCGCATAATTAAAGCAGGCATGAGCAAAGCTGGCAATAGACGCGTCGGTGTTATGCATGCCCATAACTATTCCCTGACCGTCAAAGGAATGTATTTCAGCGCGCTCTTCCCTGCCATCGGGAAGAGTAAGCACTAATTCCGCCTTAGCGCCCGCAGGAGCCTTAAGCTCTGTATTTTTATAAATATCCCCGTAAGCGTGGCGGGCGATTATAATAGGCTTTTGCCAGCTGCGCACGCTGGGGCGAACTCCTTTAACAATTATAGGCGCCCTAAAAACCGTACCGTCCAATATAGCCCTTATAGTGCCGTTAGGACTTTTCCACATCTTTTTAAGCTTATATTCTTCCACGCGCTGAGCGTTAGGAGTAATGGTGGCGCATTTTACGCCCACCCCATATTTCTTTATCGCCTCCGCAGCCTGAACGGTAACCTGGTCGTCCGTCTGGTCTCTATGAGGCAGTCCCAAATCATAATATTCAGTATTAAGCTCTATAAAAGGCGAAAGCAATTCGTCCTTTATCTCCTGCCATAATATTCTGGTCATCTCATCCCCGTCCATTTCTACCAGAGGGGTAGTCATCCTTATTCTTTCCAACGCGCTTCCTCCTTAACTTTATTGCATTTTCACTTTTAGAATTTTACTATAATTTCAAAGAAAAATCAAATGCTTTTAGGATATACGCCGCGCATTTCCGTTACGGGCGCATGTAATCAGCGCGAGTATAAATTCCAGGAGGGACGCTAAGCTTAAAGGGGCAAAAGGCGCTGCAAAAAGGGGCGGCCCGCAGCTTTGGCCGCTCCGCGGCCAAAGAGGGGCTTGGAAAGCTTTGCTTTCCAAGCCCCAGCCCGGCCCAGCCGGGCCTGCGGGCCGCCCCCATGCCCGAGGAAAACCTTTTGCCCATTTAAGCTTAGCGTCCCTCCTGAAATTATTAAAAAACCGCTTGCATAAATATTCATTTTAATGTATAATCCATACTATAAATTTAAACAGGCAGGGGTATGATATATATGATTAAAGCAAGCGTTATAGGGGCTACCGGTTACGCAGGAGCCGAATTGGTCAGGCTTTTAAGCTCCCATCCAGATGTGGAGCTGGCGCATCTGGTTTCGCATAGCTATGCAGGCCAGGATATAAACCAAATCTATAAAAGCTTTAAAGGAAAGCTTTCCAAAACGCTGGACGAATTGGATATGGATATGCTTATTAAAGACAGCGACTGTGTTTTTACCAGCCTGCCTCATTCTGCGGGCGGCGAAGTTATAGCCCAGCTTTATAATGCAGGCAAAACGGTTATAGATTTAAGCGGAGATTATCGGTATAACCATTCGGCCGTATATGAAAAATGGTACGGCGTCCCCCACCCGCATCCCGAGCTGCTTAAAAAGAGTGTTTACGGTCTGCCCGAGCTGCACAGAGAAGAAATAAAAAAATCAAAGCTTATAGGCAATCCCGGCTGCTATACCACCTGCTCTATACTGGCGCTGGCCCCTTTAGCACAAGCAGGCATTATAGATACCAGCAGTATAATAATAGACGCTAAATCCGGCTCTACCGGCGCAGGCCGTTCGGTCTCCCAGGCGATGCATTTCTGCGAGGTAAACGAAAGCGCAAAGGCTTATAAAGTAGCAACCCATCGCCATACCTCCGAAATAGAACAGGAATTGTCCCTGCTGGCCAACAAAAGCATTCAGCTTTCCTTTACCCCCCATCTGCTTCCAATTAACCGAGGCATACTAGCAACCAGCTATGCCAATCTTGCAGCGGATGTGGATTTTGAGCATATATATGAGCTTTATATGCAGGCTTATTCATCCCATCCCTTCGTCGTGATATGTCCAAAAGGCGAGCTGCCCGAAATTAAACACGTCGTCGGCTCTAATTATATACATATCGGTTTTGTACTGGACAAGCGGCTTAACAGGATTGTAGTAGTTTCAGTTATAGACAACCTTATAAAAGGCGCCGCCGGCCAGGCAGTTCAAAATATGAACCTTATATACGGCCTGAATGAAAAGACCGCTCTTGATATGCCCGCATGGTATCTGTAAAAGGAGAAGAAAAATGAACGACATTTATAATGAATATATAACCAAGGCCAATATACTAATGGAGGCGCTGCCCTATATACAGCAGCTTTCAGGCAAAACCATAGTAATTAAATACGGCGGCAACGCTATGACTGACGAAAGCATAACTAAAACCATACTGCAGGATATAACCCTGCTCAAATATGTAGGAGTCAATCCCGTGGTAGTGCATGGAGGCGGACCTGAAATTAACAAAATGCTGACCAAGCTGGACATAAAATCTACATTTCACAACGGCCTGCGCATAACTGACGCGGCCACTATGGAAGTAGTCCAGATGGTGCTTACCGGCAAAATAAATAAAGACATAGTTTCCAGCATAAACGCTCTGGGCGGCAAGGCCATAGGCCTGAGCGGCAAGGACGCCTCCCTTATAACGGTGGAAAAAAAGCCTCCGGCTGACGGAGTAGATCTGGGCTTTGTAGGAACGGTTACCGGTATAAACACCCGGCTGCTGGAAAAGCTGGTGCAGGACGAATATATTCCGGTAATAGCGCCCGTCGGGGCAGACGAGCAGGGAAACAGCTATAATATAAACGCCGATACTGTCGCAGGAGAAATCGCAGCCCGCCTAAAAGCGGAAAAGCTTATTTTCTTAACCGATACTGACGGCATATATGAAAATTACGAGGATAAGAATTCTTTAATGAGCGTTATAAGCACAAAGCAGATAGATAAAATGATAGCTTCGGGCGCAATAGAGGGCGGAATGATACCGAAAGTGCAAGGATGCGTTAAGGGAATTGAAGCAGGCGTACACCGCACTCACATCCTAAACGGCACCATTCCCCACCCTCTCATCTTAGAAATTTTCACCGATAAAGGTATAGGGACTATGGTAACTAAAAGGGAGGCCGTATAAATGAATCTGGAGCAGATAATAGAATTGGATAAAAGCTGCTATATGAATGTTTTCGGCAGCCGCACTCCTATATGCTTTGAATACGGCAAGGGCAGCACCCTTTTTGACAAATCAGGCGAGGCTTATATTGATTTTCTGGGCGGAATAGCTGTAAACTGCCTGGGCTACGGAGACGAGGGCCTGACGCAGGCTATAAGCGACCAAGCAAAAAAGCTGATACATTGCTCTAATTTATTTTATATAGAAAAGCAAGCCGAGCTTGCGGAAACATTAAACAGGCTTTCGGGCGGCTGCAAATGCTTTTTCTGCAACAGCGGAGCCGAGGCTAATGAAGGAGCCTTCAAGCTTGCGCGCAAGTATTTTTATGCGCAGGGTATGGACAGATATGAAATTATTTCCGCAAAGGATTCCTTTCACGGCCGCACCATGGCGACAATAGCCGCAACCGGGCAGAAAAAATATCAGCAGCCCTATTCCCCCCTTCCCGCCGGCTTTATAAACGTGGAATATAATTCTATAGAAGCAATAAAAAACGCTCTGAGCCCGCATACCGCCGCTATTATATTAGAAACCACTCAGGGAGAAAGCGGCGTTATAGAGGGTCATCCCGAATATCTTAAGGAAGTAAGCCAATTATGCCGCGGCGAGGGCATTCTCCTTATCATAGACGAGGTGCAGACAGGCATGGGCCGTACCGGGAGCATGTTCTCCTATGAGCAATTTAATTTAAAGCCGGATATATTTACTCTGGCCAAGGGACTGGGCGGCGGGATGCCAATAGGCGCCGTGCTGGCGCAGCCTGAAATTGCGCAGGCCTTTCTGCCCGGCGACCATGGCAGCACATTCGGCGGCAATCCATTAGCCTGTGCGGCGGCGGTATATGTAACCAGCCGTTTGGATGAAAATATGCTTAAGCAAATCAAGCGAAAGGGCGAGTATTTCAAAAACAGCCTGAACAGTTTAGCACGGAAATTTTCTTTTATAAATGAAGTGCGCGGCAGCGGGCTGTTAATCGGTCTGGCGCTGGACGAAAAGGTGTCTGGTAAAAGCATAGTGCTTGAAGCGCTGAAAAAAGGCTTTATCCTTAACTGCGCCGGACATAACACCCTGCGCTTTGCCCCGCCCTTTATTATTACTACTGAAGAAATAGACGCGCTTATAGCTGCGCTTGACTCAATTTTTACTGATATTAAATAAAAAGGAGCTATTATATATGAAGCTGGAAAACTATACTCCTCAAAAACCATTCGGCCAAAAGCACCTATTATGCCTACAGGATTATACCAAAGACGAAATTTTACAGGTGCTTTCCCTGGCGCTTGAATTGAAAGCCAAGCAAAAGGCGCATATACCTCACAAACTGCTTGAAGGCAAAACGCTGGCCATGATATTTACCAAGGCTTCCACGCGCACCCGAGTCTCATTTGAAACAGGCATGCAGCAATTAGGAGGGCACGCGCTCTTCCTCAGCAGCAACGATATACAGCTTGGACGGGGCGAGCCTATAGCAGATACCGCAAGAGTTATGTCCCGCATGGTAGACGGCATAATGATACGCACCTTCAAGCAGTCGGACGTTGAGGATTTAGCTAAATACGGTTCAGTCCCGGTAATAAACGGCTTGACCGACCTTTTACATCCCTGCCAGGTGCTGGCCGACCTTCTAACCATATATGAATACAAGGGAACGCTTAAGGGCCTTAAATTAGCCTATCTTGGAGACGGCAATAATATGGCTCATTCACTGCTTATCGGCTGCTCCAAAGTGGGTATGAACGTTGCCGTAGGCTGTCCTGAGGGATATATGCCCGAGGCTGAAATTGTGAAGCAGGCCCAAGCCAACGCGCTGAGCGAAGGCTCCGACGTATTGGTTACATCCAACCCGCAGGAGGCGGTCATGGGCGCTGATATAGTATATGCAGACGTATGGGCAAGCATGGGACAGGAAACCGAGCAAAAGAAACGGGAACAAATATTCCCTCCCTATCAGGTAAATAAGAAGCTGTTTAGCCTTGCCAGGCCTGACGCTATTTTCCTGCACTGTCTGCCGGCCCACCGCGGAGAAGAGGTCACCTCCGATGTAATAGATTCAAAGGCCAGCGCAATATTTGACGAGGCGGAAAATCGTCTGCACGCCCAAAAAGCCGTAATGGTTCTGCTTATGGGGGAGGCGTCTGAAAGATGACCGAAATACGCACAGCCAACGAGCATGACGTTTCAGATATCCTCTATATAACGCGGGAAGCCTTTAAAAAATATGCCGCTGATTTAGGACAGCCCGAAAAGGTCATGGCTCTTAAGGAAACTGAAAAAACAATTCTAGAGGAGCTAAAGAGAAAAACAATTCTCTTAGGTTTTTATGAGGGTAAAGCCGTAGGCGTAGTGCGCTTTGAAAAAATACCGGGCAATCTGGCATATATAACCCGTTTCGGCGTTCTGCCCGAGGCCCAGAAATGCGGCATGGGACGAAAGCTTATCAGCGAGGTCTGTAAATACTGCGCCCAGGACGGCATAACGGCAGTAGCTCTTCATACCTGCACAAAAATGTTCCCTCTTGTACGCTTCTATTACGGCCAGGGCTTTTATATACATTCCACCACTCAGGACCGCGGATATGTGCGCGGGCTGTTCTTAAAGGAATTAACTGGCCAAACGCACGAAACCATGGATTTAACCTTTGTAAGCAAGCTGTAGCCGTCTATCGTACCGCCCATAAATCCCTTGCACGGATAAAAATATTATGCTATCATATTTTTATTCATGACGGCGTATTACCTAAAATTCCGGATATATATTTTAAAATACGGCAAAATTAAGTTATAGGCCCCAAAGGACGGAAAAATCCAATATTTTTCCTAATATGATAAATTTAATAAAGGGAGTGTTGATATGAAGCAAGTTAATAAGGATATGACCATTAGAGAGGTATTAAGCATATTTCCTGACTCAGCGGCAGTATTTGCAGGCTATGGGATGTTCTGCATAGGCTGCCCTAGTGCTCAAGCCGAAACCGTGGAAGAAGCCTGTCAGGCGCACGGCATTGACTGCGAGGCGCTTATAAAGGATATTAACGCTCAGGCTGATAAAGCATAAAAATCTAATTAATTGACTGTTCTAAAGGCGCTGAATCTGCGTTTAAGCAATTCAGCGCCTTTTTCATTTTAATTAGGTATTATTTCCGACTCAGGCTCCAGCACGGGGGCGGCTCTTGGCGGCCAAAGGCCGCAGGCCGGGCGCAGCCCGGCCCAGGCAGGCTAAAAGCCTGCCCAAGAGCCGCCCCCCATACTCCCAAAAGCCGCAAAGCAATCCGCAGCCAGAATATATCTCCCATGCCCTTAAATTATTGACTTTCACACTTAAATCCTGTAAAATGTATTTATTATACTACCCTCAGTTTACAAGGAAGACGGTCAGAAGGCATAAAATTTGCATCTTGCTGCGTTGCTTTGATTCCATATACGCCCGGTACATTTCTCGTTCAAGCGCGTTTTACCTGGCACAAATTTTATGTCTTCTGACTCTGGAGAGCTCAAGGAAAAAGAATTTCTTCATTTTCAAGGCAGACGTGTATACTGATTGAGGATAACGCAGAAAATGAAGAAATTATCCCGTTTTGAGGCGTGTAGTTCCTTGTAAACTGAGGGTATGGATAATATAAATAAACTATATGCTTTAGCGGCGTTCCAAAATTTTAAAAAGGTAAAAGAAACTAAAATGATTTATAAAAAAGAATTAAAGCAGAAATATGACGTAGACGTTTTTATCGCAGGCGGAGGTCCAGCCGGCTTTGCCGCCGCCGTAGCCTGCGCGCGCCAGGGAAAAAGCGTTTTCCTGGCCGAAAGCCACGGTTCATTCGGAGGCGCCGGAACTGTAGGCATGGTGCCTGCGTTCATGTGCTTCGGCGATGGAATTAATTTTCTCGCCGGAGGAATAGGACGTGAAATACGAGATGCGCTTTACAGCGACAGAAGCAATAGCGCTTACGGCTACGCCATACACGCCGAAACCTTAAAGCGTCTATATGACGATATGGCGCGCAAAGCCGGCTTCAAATTCTCCTTCTTCACTCATTTAACCGACGTCATATGCTCTGACGGACATATTGATTACGCCGTAATTTCCTCTAAAAGCGGAATGTATCTTATTCGCGCCAAGGTCTTTATTGACGCAACCGGGGATGGAGACCTCTGCGCATGGGCCGGAGCGCAATATGAATTGGGCGACTCCTCCCAAAATACAATGCCCGCCACCCTTTGCAGCCTTTGGGCAAATATAAATTATTCCGAGCGGAACGCGCGGGACGACAGCCGTCTGGAAGAGGCCATAAACGACCATATTTTCACTCTTGAAGACAGGCATTTGCCGGGCATTGCCGACGCTGACCCTGCCCGCGGAGTAGGCGGAGGAAATATAGGGCATTGCTTTAACGTTAACCCTACCGACGAATGTTCTCTTACCGAGGCTATGCTTTGGGGACGAAAATCCCTGCTCGAATACGAAAGATATTACAATAATTATCTTAGAGGCTTTGAGCGCGCCGGCATATGCTCTACCGCCGACATGCTCGGAGTACGCGAATCCCGGCGCATAAAGGGAGATTACCTGCTCTGCGCCCAGGATTTTTTAGACAGAGCGGTTTTTGAAGATGAAATAGGACGGTATTGCTATCCCGTAGACATCCATATAATGTCGCCTGATAAGGATTCCTATGAAGCGTTTAAGGCGGAGTACGCGCGCTTCAGCTACGCTCCGGGAGAATCATACGGCATTCCCTACCGCGCTTTATTACCCGCCGGTCTCTCAAATGTATTGGTAACGGGCAAATGCATAAGCACCGACCGGCATATGCAGGCCTCAATAAGAGTTATGCCCGGCTGCTATATTACCGGCCAGGCGGCCGGAATTGCCGCAGCGCTTTCCTGCTCCTGCGGCGGCGAAACCCGAAAAATAGATACGCATGAGCTGCAGCGCCGTATTAAAGATATGGGCGGCTTCCTGCCCAACGCATAAATATAAATAAAACGCACGGCTTTAACCCTGTCCCTGAATTACCAAAATGCTTTAGAGCCGTGCGTTTTATATACTTTTAGATAAAAGAAATTTAGCGCCTTTCCAATATAAGGCATTCATGTTACATACATTTCGGCCGCTATGCGCAGCCGCCCCTTTTTGCTCTGGCCCAGGCAGCCCCTATAAATAAATCTCCCTTTTCCACGCACCGAAATCAAATCTCCGGCTTTCAAAACTGCTGCGGTATCGCAGCTAAACCTATGATTAATCTGCACCAAGCCGCCCTTTATCAATTCGACTGCCGCTCCGCGCGAAAGCTTATATACGGCCGCAATAATTCCATCTAAACGCTCCGAAGCCGAGGAGTAAACCGCATTCTGAGTTTTGGGCATCAGCTCCTCCAGCCCTTCCGCTGAATTTATATCCAGCAATTCACATTTTACCTGCGTATTTTTAACCTTAACCAGATTTTCAATAATAAAGGAAGCTATCTGCTCCTTGAAAAAAATATATGCAGAATTGCCGCTGACAAAAATATCTCCCACTACCTGCCTCTTCACCCCCAAATTCATAACCGCGCCTAGAAAATCCCTGTGGCTCAGCTGCTGAGCAAACTTTTCCATAGCAGGCTGTACGCGAATCAGCGCAATAGGAAACGTCGGCTCGCAGCCGGTTGTTTCAGCATTTCCGAAGCAGAACAGCTTTCTTTCGCAGCTATCCGCCCCTCCCCAAAGCAAATATGGAGCGTTTCTAACAACAGGCATGCTCAAGGCTTCCTGCACCTGCTCCGGCGCAAGAAAATCCGAAAAAATATACTTTCCCAATGTATCCGATTTTTCAGCCAAATCCTCCAAATGAGACAATATTATTTCTTCTTCCCTGCTGTCCATATATCTACCGCCTTTCCCGCAGTTTATCCTTTACCAGCCTATAGACGGTTTCTGCCGTCTCGTATTTAGTGCATCCCGCCACGTCCAGCATAATAAAATTCTTATTCTGGCTTGAAATCTCCTCAAATCCGCGGTATACCTCATGATGAAATTCCAGCCCCTGCATTTCCATCCGGTCTCCCTTATCCATTCCGCCCTTTCTTTCAAATGAAAGATCAGGCTCAATATGTAAAAAAATAGTTAAATCAGGATAACAGCCCTGTACAGCTATTTCATTTAAACTTTGAACAAGCCCGATATTAAGCCCGCGCGCATAGCCTTGATAAGCTATGGTCGAATGTATAAACCTGTCGCATATAACTATATTGCCTTTTTCCAGCTCGGGACGTATGATTTCACTTACGTGCTGAGCGCGCGCGCCCTCAAAAAGCAGCAATTCCGCTAAAGGCGAAATCTCGCTTTTGCCGTCCAGGAGCAGTCCGCGCACCTTTTCCGCTAATTCACATCCGCCCGGCTCTCTGGTCAGAACGGTTTCCTGGCCATCCTGCCTCAGCCGCTCGCAAAGCAGCTTAATCTGCGTGCTTTTGCCGCTCCCCTCAGTTCCTTCAAAAGTTATAAAAAAACCTTTTTTCACACCAACACATCCTTAACTATTTCTTAAACATACGGCCGTTTCACTAATTATAGCCCATTTTGCCAAAGCACAATCCGCCTATTCCAAACATACGAACGCGCAGCCGTCCCGCAATCCAAAAAGTTCCTGACCATTTTTACGAGCGTCCAATATGTAATCAAGCACTCCTTTATCTATAAGCTCTCCGCAGTCCACAGCAGGCACCCCCGGCGGATACGCTCCAAAGGCTCGGGCGCACACTCTGCCTACTGCCCGCTCTACGGGAACATATTCATGTTTAAAATTAAAAACCGCATCCCGAGGCAAAAGAATCCGCTCAGGCAGCTTTGACGGAAGGTCTGCTAAAGGTACAAACCGCTCGGGTTTTAATGCAGTCAGCGCGTTATAAAGCCGCTCCCAGTCCTCCTGCGTATCCTTATGAGTAAGTATAAATATTATGGCATACTGGTCAGCGCTTTCAGGATAAACGCCCATTTTCTCCAGCTGCTCCGCCCCTTTCAGACCGCTAAGAGCCGGCGCAGTCAACACGCACAGACGGGTTATATCCTGTCCCTCGCCTTCTAAAAGCCGTATTCCCGCCCCGGCCAGCCTGCCTCTTAAATCAGCAGCACGCTCCAAAAAAGCCTTTTTGTTTACCCCTTCCAATTCGGCCCTTGCCAAATCCATACTGGCCATAATTAAGTAGCTGGGACTGGAAGTACCCAGCATAGGCAAAACCGCCGCAAGCTCCTCCTCAAAGCGCGCGTCCTTTATATTAAGCAAAGCTGCCTGCGTAAGCGCGCCCATGGTCTTATGCATGGACTGCACCCACATATCCGCTCCGGCCTGCACCGCCCCTCTGAAGCCATAATAGGGAAAATGCGCCCCATGAGCCTCATCCACCATTAAAAGCATGCCGTTTTCCCTGGCCAAAAGAGCTATTTCATCCAGCGGCGCACAACGTCCGCAGTAATCGGGCGAGGTTATAAGTATTCCCTTAGCGTCCGGATTGCTTAAAATACATTTTTCCACCTCAGCAGCAACAGGCTGTTCCAAACGGCCGTCCTTAATACGGGGCTCTATATATACGGGCAAAGCCCCAGACAGAGCCAGACCATCCCCAACGCTCCTATGACAATTCCTGCTTAAAATAACCTTATCGCCGCCGCGCAGAGCCGCGCAAAGCATAGAACGCACCCCTTGACTGGAGCCGCCCGTCAGCATATAGCTTTTAAACGCCCCCGAAGCCCTGGCCATAAGCTCCTGCGCATGCTTAATAACGCCCTGGGGCGCGTAAAGATTATCGCTGAAGGAAAGCTCGGTTATATCATACTGCTCGCAGCCCAGGCTTGACCTGCCCTTATGTCCTGGCATGTGAAAGCGCGCGCTCCCCATATCTGCATATTTTTTAAGCATTTCATAAAGAGGCGTTTCTGTTTTCATTACAACCCCCCATATATCGTCATTTTATTTTAAATAATAATGCAGAATTTATCAAGCTGTTTTTATAAAGTCAAATTTTGCAGGAATTATGCAGTCCTTCTTGCATTTTAAAATAATTAACTTTTTGTTCATTTTAAAAAGCACCGATATCACTTGACAAAAATACCTGCTTTATAGTATGCTTTAGAAAAATGGGGAAAGATGGCCGGTAAATTGCCGGCTAAAAATCTGTACCCTCAAAAAATTTATCAAAATGAATTGTGAAAGGGGATTTCTTGCATGAACACCTATGGACTTGAAAAGCTCGGAATCATCGCTCCCAAAGCAGTCTATCGCAATCTGTCCGTTCCGGCTCTGGTAGAAAAAGCCCTCCAGGCCAATGAAGGCACTTTAAGCGAAACAGGAGCGCTCGTAGTCAATACCGGCAAATATACCGGCCGTTCTCCCGACGATAAATTTGTAGTGGATTATCCCTCCATACATGATGAAATTGCCTGGGGAAAGGTAAACGTACCCATGACCCCGGAAACCTTTGAAAAAATATACAACAAAATGACCGCGTATCTCCAGGGTCGGGATATCTATATTTTCGACGGCTTTGCCGGAGCGGATCCTAAATACACCCAGCGTTTCCGCATTGTAAACGAGCTGGCCTCCCAGAATTTATTTATTCACCAGCTTTTGATTCGTCCCGAAAAGGAGCAGCTGGAAAATTTCGAGCCGGATTTCACCGTTATAGCCGCGCCCGGCTTTAAATGCATACCCGAAATAGACGGCACAAACAGCGAAGCCGCAATAATAGTCTCCTTTGAAAAGCGCGTAGTTATAATAGCGGGTTCACAATATTCTGGCGAAATTAAAAAGAGCGTATTCTCCGTTATGAACTATCTGCTTCCCAAAAACGGCGTATTCCCCATGCACTGCTCGGCCAATATAGGCTCGCAAGGCGATACCGCCCTTTTCTTCGGGCTTTCAGGCACAGGCAAAACCACTCTCAGCGCCGACCCCGAGCGTATGCTCATAGGAGACGACGAGCATGGCTGGTCGGATAACGGCGTATTCAATTTTGAGGGCGGCTGCTATGCCAAATGCATAAATCTCTCTAAGGAGAACGAGCCTCAAATATGGAACGCCATTAAATTCGGCGCTCTGGTGGAAAACGTAGTTATGGACCCCGATAGCAGAGTCTTTGATTTCAATGACGGCAGCCTTACCGAAAACACCCGCGTAGGCTATCCCGTTGAATTTATTCCCAACGCCGCAATACCCGGAGTAGGCGGACAGCCCAAAACCGTCGTGTTCCTTACCGCGGACGCCTTTGGCGTGCTTCCCCCTATCGCCAAGCTGGATAAGGATATGGCCATGTTCCACTTCGTTTCAGGCTACACCTCCAAGCTGGCCGGCACCGAGCGCGGAATAACCGAGCCTCAGGCGACTTTCTCCACTTGCTTCGGAGCGCCATTCCTGCCCTTAGACCCAAGCGTTTACGCTGAAATGCTGGGCGAAAAGGTAGCAAAGAGCGACGCAAAGGTTTATCTTATAAATACCGGATGGTCGGGCGGAAGCTATGGCGTTGGAAAGCGCATGAGTCTTAAATACACCCGAGCTATGGTAACTGCCGCTCTCACCGGCGCTCTGGACGACGTTAAATTTGAATTAGATCCCATATTTAACGTTTATGTTCCGACCGAGTGCCCCAATGTCCCCGCCGAGATACTTAATCCTAAAAACACCTGGGCGGATAAGGCTGAATATGATAAAACCGCTAAAATGCTGGCCGCACGCTTTACCGAAAACTTCAAGAAATACACGCATATGCCTGAAAATATCGTTAAAGCCGGCCCTAAGGCATAAATTGGATTATCCTTTAAAAGAGCGCCTTACGGCGCTCTTTTTTATGCTGCATAGACTTAATAGTACAATGATTTTTCAATATGTCCGCCCCGCACGGGTGAAAACATGTCTTACCACACAGAACCGCATGCTTTAAAGTCACGCTCTGGCTAAACCGGCTCGCGCTTGAAATTTCCTGCTAATCAAGCAGTAAAAGCAAGGACGCCGTCATACTATACATATCTCGCGCAGCTATCGAAATGAATTATCCCCTTAGTACATTACGCTTAACTGCTCATAAAAAATTAATATACCCTTATCTTAAAACATTATTATTAATATGTACGCTATTTTGATATAATCACATTAATATAATATGGAAAAGAGGTTTCTATATGAAGACATTAAGAATTTGCACCTCCGTTCTTATAGCTATTTTTGTTATAGCCATTTCCGGATGCGCGCAAAATCCGGATTCGAGCGCACAAACGACGCCTTCTCCCACGCAAAGCGCCTCAGCTCAGAATCAAGAGCAAAGCTCAAGCTATCTGCGTCCGCGCGGAGAATTAAAAAACAGCATAAAGCAGGGAGAAACCTACAACTATCTTTTATGGGCAATAAACGACCCATCAGAGCCTTTTGAACATGAAACCGAAATAAATAAAGCCGGCTGGACCGAGCGCAAAGCGACTCTGGAAAGCAATTATGGAATAAAAATCAATTACGTTATGCCTACTGTAAACTGGTGGCAGGACGCATGCGCCAGCGCATACGCAGGCAATCCCTCGGTAGATTTTATGCATTGCGGCGGCCCCTTTACCGTTCTGCCCATGTACGCCTATAACGGCTCTCCCGCAAGCGTAGTGCTGCCTTTGAGCGATTATACCGAATATGCTGATTTTAGCGACGACAACTGGTGGAACCAGGAAATACAGGAGATAAACACCACCTTTAACGGTAAGCTCTATTTTGCCGTGCCCCAGAGCATAGGCATAGCCAGAGTAGGCTTTAATCAAATAGTTCTATTCAATAAGGAAATATTAGAAAGAAACGGCTATTCAGCGGAAACCCTCTACCAATGGAATCAAAACGGCGAATGGACATGGGAAAAATTCCGCGAAGTCGCCATTGCCTGTACTGACGCAGACAATTCCATATACGGCATTGCGCCCGCTTACCAGAACGCATTAATATGGTCTCTGGCCGCTTCAAACGGCGGCGCATTTATAACGCAGGTAGAAAATAACGGCGCATCCTATTTTGAATTTACCGGCAATTCAAATGAAATGCTCGAGGCTTGGGATTTTCTTGTACAATTAGGAAGAGACGGCGTACTTTACCGCGATCAGGGCTATACTGCGGACGCCGAAACCTTTTTAGCTGGAAAAACAGCTATGATGACCACTTACGCCAACCGTATTTCCGAGCTGGTCAATGCCGGCAATTACCCAGAATATGGCGTAATCATGCCTCCTAAGGCGCCGGGCGCAGAGAATTATGTTTCAGACGTAAACTGGTTTGACCCCTACTGCGCTTTTAAAGGCACGTCTAATCCTGAAGGAACCGTCCAACTGCTCAGCGATTACTGCTGCCCCCTATATTCCTTAGAGGACGAACGCAACCAGGCCGCGTTTGAAGCGGAATTACTCAGCCTTACCTCTGACCAAGGCTCGCAATGGACATTAAACAACATAGCCGCCAAGAGCTCCCCACAGAGCTATTTTATGTTTTCCAATCTAACCTTCCCTGACGGAACTAATTTTATGAACAAAGTTACCGAGCAATGGACGACCTTTGTAGACGGACAGCAGACGCCGGCAAATTACTTTGATTCCATAGCCGACAGCGTAAATTCGCTGCTGCAGGAGGCTCAGGGACTTAAATAACTTGCTTTGCAGCAGGAAGATAGCCATATCGGGAAATATAAATAAGCCTGAGCGTTATTCCGGCCCTTATATGGTTAATTCCTGAGAACGAATAGCAAAAAAGCTCTATGCGAATACACTAACCATTCGCATAGAGCTTTTCTGCATCAAACCTTTATCTGCTTATATACTATAAGCCTTGTTCCCACCGGCGGATTATCCGGAAGATCCGGATTGACCGTTCTTAAATCCTCAACTCCTACGCCCAGCTCACGGCCTACGCTCCAAAGCGTATCGCCAGGCTGCATTATATAAATGCATATTCCGCAACCATCCGGCCTTAATTCGCCCGAATCCTCAGCCGAGAGCAGCACATTAGCCTGTTTGGTTTCGTAACCTGTTAAATCAGCCATAATCCCAAAGCGTATCTCGCATTCGCTAGAGCCTATAAGCGCGGAAACCATCTGCTCTACCGCGGTATTTACATATATATCCATACCTGTGCGTATATCGGGATTATCAAATATCATTTCAAAATTGATAATCTGGTCAAAGGAGCTCAATTCCCCCGTCCCCGACGCAATATATATTACATATACCCGAGCGGCCATATTAAGCAGAGCGCGGCCGTCCATAGCCGTAACGCTTTCTACATATGGCTGCGCAAAAACTGCTGAAATACGAGCCATAGGCGGCATACCGTTAGGCAGCGCCGCATTAACCCGCGCCGCCAGATTAGCCTGAGCCTGCACGGCGCATTTTTTATATTCAATCTCCTTCCGCACCAAAGCCAGTTCATTCTGTGTAGAATAGGCGTCCATTATAAGATTTACGCTCTTCTGGCTGCATGCGCTTGCGCAAGCATTAATAAGGCATTCGCATATCAGTATTCTGTATTCTCCCTGCTGATTAGTCTCAATCTGTATATTGCTTTCTTCAACCAGCGCGCATACTTCCGCATCCATGCCCGCCCTCACAGGCGCTTCTATAACGCGGCTAAACGGAATTTTATCCGCTACCTGCGCAATAGGCTCGTATTCATCCTCGCAGTCGTATGTAACTCTAAGAACTATATCCCCTTCAAAAAGAATCTCGCCGTCCTCGCAGCGGGCTTCGCTGACGACGGCGCTGGCCTGCGTGCAAAGCACTCGCTTAACCTCGGGCATCCTTACCGAAAGCTCTATATCCTCCTTCACGCTGAAGCGGGAATAAAACACGCCCTCGTTTACCGTGCTTTCCACATCGGCAGACAGCACATGCACATTCTCATCCTTGATTTCGGATATCGCTCCGATATCCTGAGCTGATATCGCCGTAATCCTCAGCAGCAGCTCCACGTCAAAAACTACGCTGCCGCCCTGTATGGACGCGGTATAGTCCTTGACGACCGGGCAAACCTTAATCGTAGCCTTTGGACTAAGCCCGGGGAGCTTTGCAGCATAATCAAAAGCCTGGCTCCCATTTACCCTCATAAGAGCGTCTCCCTGCGAAATAACCGCGCAGCCCCGTACCGTTCCTTCCAGGATAGCCTCTGAGGCAAGCGCCTCGCATCTTCCCATGCTCACTTCCACATCCGCTCCCAGCAGATTGGCCTGGGCGTCCGTGCCCGGCAACTGAGCAATTATCCGCACGCTGCGCGCAAACTCCGCAGCGGCGACCTCATCATAGCGTAACTGTTCCATGGTAATATCCATATTCGCTCCTCCCTCGGCACAATCAAAATTTGTCCCATTAATTGTTATTACATTCTATAAACCCCTCAAGCCAAATATGACTGATATTTTCATGCTTTTTTATTTTTATCCTTTATTTCAGAGAGGTTTAACCCGCGCCTTGAATTTATATGCAGCTTTTGTTAATAAATTTCAAAAAAACTATTCACAAACCTCACCAGAATATGCTATAATGTTATTAATAAATTGTTGATAACTGTTTTTTAGGCAGTATTATTCAAATTACTAGTTCGCCGGGCGAAGAAACGGAGTTTATTATGGCCAATTATAGATTGAGTATAAGAAAAATCGAGCGCAGCGATATGCCGGCTATTATAACCTGGGCCAGGAACCAGAATCTTATGAAATATCTTCATATAGCTCTGCCTCAGAACGAGCAGAACGGAAACCAATGGTTTCAGCGTTCCCTTATAGACCGCACGCGCGACGACTTTGTTATTCACGCCGTGAATGAGGAGGGCGAACGGACGCCTATAGGACTGCTCGGGCTGTTTAATATAGACGAAGGCAACAAGAAAGCCGAATACTATATATTAATAGGCAACAGCGAATTTACCAGAAGAGGCATAGCGTCCCGAGCCAGCGCCGAAATGCTGGGCAATTGCTTTAAGCTGCTCAATTACAATAAAATAACCGTTATGGTAGATAAGGACCACTATGAAGCGCAGAAGCTCATAGAAAAGCTTGGCTTTAGAAAAGAAGGGCTGCTGGCTCAAGATATAATTTCAGATTCAGGCGAATATATAGACCGTTTTATTTACGGCATAACCAAATCCCAGTATGAGGAATGGACTAAATAAAATCTTTTAAAGTCCAGCCCGCTTTACGCGGGCTTTTTTATTTATTCAGGCATGCTCCGCCTCTAACGCATAATAACAGGTATATTTTTAACAAAAGCATATTGTTCGTACAACTCATAAAATTTACATTTTCAAAAAATACTTCTATAAGCTTAAGAACAAGCATATTGTATTTCATGAGGACAAACCCTCGCAAATCTATATAGGGGCTGATAATATGAAAGAAATAACATTAATCCTGCCCGACAGGATATCCGGCATGCTTGCAGCTCTATCCCCCGCCAAGCTGGCCGGTATCCGTGAAATCCGGCTCAGAACCGAACGGCCCATTTTGCTGAAAACCGCCGACGGCGAATACGGATTAAACGCTTCGGGACTTACAAGATATAACGGCGAACTCTTTACCAGAGACGACTGCGAACGTTTCTGGCGAAGGCTTAACGCCCATTCTCCCTACGCGCTGGCAATATGCGGGCGGCAGGGATATATAACCATTCCAGGCGGGCACAGAATCGGCCTTTGCGGAGAGGCTGTCCTAAAAGAAAACGACATACATCTTTTTAAAAATGTTTTTTCCTTCTGCATACGCGTCGCTCACCAGATACACGGCTGCGCCCTGCCCCTTATTGACAAGCTTACCTATAACTCAAGGCCGTTAAGCACTTTAATTATATCTCCTCCAGGCTGCGGCAAAACTACTATGCTGCGCGATTTGGCCAGAATTTTTTCTGAAATGGGCTTTAATGTCTGCATAGCGGATGAAAGAGGCGAGCTCGCCGCCGGCAAGGAAGGGTTCCCCTGCCTGGATATAGGACCGCGGACTGATTTTATATGCGGAGCGGAAAAAGCGGACAGCATGAATATACTGCTGCGCAGCATGTGTCCAGACATTATGATAACCGACGAATTGGGCAGCGCGCAGGAATGCCGCGCCGTATTAGACGCCGCCGCTTCAGGAGTAAGCGTAATAGCCAGCGCTCACGGCAGCAGCCTTAAAGCCACCTTAAACAGGCCCGTTCTGTCCGGGCTTGCAGACGCCGGAGTGTTTATGAGATATGTGCTCCTCTCCGACGTACCCGGGCGTATAAAGGAGGTTTACGACAATAACGGGCAGCCGCTTAAATCCGTCTGCACCGGCAGAATGGTAATATAAAAGAATTGTCCTAACTGCGCAGCCGCTTAAGCGCATTAAGCCGGCCGTAGTTCCAGCGCGAGTACTTATCCCTCTTAAAGCAGGGTCGGCTTGCCCATAAATTAATTGCCCGCTGTCCGCCAAGGAGAAAATCAACATGCTTATTATAAAACTGGCCTGCTGCGCTCTTATAATTTGGCTTTGCGCCTCCATTGGGCAAAAGCGCGCGCTATCCGCGCAATCAAAAGCGCAAACGCAGCTTGAGCTTGCAGCCGCGCTGCTTAAAATTAAAAGCTTAATTATTTATGACAACGCAACCGTAAAGGAAATACTATCTTCCCCGCTGTCTGAAAACGACGCAGTTAAGCTATATTTTCAGCTTATACTCAGCCAGCTTTCAGAGAACCCCGAGCTTGCCCTGGGACAGGCGGCGCGAATAGCGGCGCAAAACAGTCTGCTGGAAGGATACGACGAAGCTTTTGCAGAAGCAGCAGAAGCATTAAAGGAAATTGAATGCGCCGATGTTGAGCACGCCGCCGCCCGCTTATCCTTTACATATGAGGATATTAAAAAAAACGGAGAAGCCGCTATGAGCATTTATAGGCAAAAATCCTCATTATATCGAAGTATAGGCATACTTTCAGGCTTATTAGCATCTATATTAATAATTTAGAAATACCTCAGGAGGCCGGTTATGGACATAGATATAATTTTTAAAATAGCTGCCGTCGGCATTTTAGTGGCCATCCTCAATCAGCTGCTAACTAAAGCAGGCAAAGAGGAGATAGCCATGATGACTACAATAGCCGGTCTTATAATTGTACTTCTTATGGTTATCGACATGATAAGCGGTCTGTTTGAAACCATACGTCAGATTTTCGGGCTGTTTTAACTATGAGCGACATATTTACCCTTCTGGGAATAGCCGTAACGGCTGCAGTAGCCTCAGCGCTTTTAAAGCGGGAGGGAGCGCATTGGGGGCTGATTATTTCAGCGGCTGCAGGAGTTATCCTTTTTATAACGGTGCTGCCCGAATTACAGGATATAATCTCCGCTCTTTCAGGCCTGGCTGATGTTTCTCAAATTGGTTCGGCCTGGCTGGGGCCTTTGCTTAAAATCGTCGGAGTGGCCTTCCTCGGAGAATGGGGCGTGCAGCTATGCAGAGACGCCGGGGAAAACGCAATCGCCGTAAAGCTTGAGATGGGCGTAAAAATTGTGCTCCTGGTGCTCTGCATACCCGTCATAGCTCAGCTTCTGAATTTGATAACCTCGCTCTTAAACGGAGGAATTTAAATGTGCAAAAGATTATGCCTGATAATAATTCTGGCCCTGATGCTGGCCGGCCTTGCTCTCCCCTCTCTAGGCGCGCAGACAGAGGATATTATCAAGGACAGTATAAACGGCCTGGATTTAAACGAATGGGAGCAGTTTCTCAATTCCCTTAATGAGGATGAGCGCGCCCTTTTGCCTGGAGATGGGGCGCAGAGCCTAATTGAAGATATTGTCCAGGGAAAGCTCAGCTTAAGCTACGACAGCGTCCTGGAAGGTCTGCTTTCATTACTGCTGCACCAATTCTATAAATTGCTTCCGTTTATGCTGGAAATAACCGTTCTGGCTATACTGGCCTCAGTTATAACTAATTTACAGAATAACGGACAGGGCGTAAGCGAAATTATCCGCTTTGTGCTTTACGCTCTTATTGCGCTTATACTGTGCCAGAGCCTGTTTTCCCTTGTAAGCTACGCTAAAAACGCAGTAGAAAAAATAGGCGCTCTTATTCAGCTTGCAACGCCTATACTGCTGGCTCTGCTCGTCTCCATAGGGGCGTCTTCCTCCGCAGGAGTGCTCCAGCCTGATTCGGCAATACTAGTTTCAGGCGTAGGCGGCGTGCTGACATCATTTATTATACCGTTAATCCTTATAATGACCGTATTGGTGTTTCTCTCTAATCTCTCCCCCAGGATAAAGCTGGGAGGAATCGCCGCCCTTATGCGGAGCGTAGCAAGCTGGACAATGGGGATTGTTTTCACTATATTCGCCGGAGTAATATCCATACAGGGGCTTGCAGCCGCCTCATATGACGGCGTATCCCTGCGCGCCGTAAAATACGCGATAAATACCGGAATACCTATAATAGGAGGCATGGTAGGAGAAAGCATGAATATGGTGCTCTCCTGTACTCTGCTGATAAAAAACGCAGTAGGCTTAGTATCCATGCTTTGCCTGTTCGGCATAATGCTTGCCCCCTGCGTCAATATAATAGCCTATATATTTATGCTGAAATTCGGCTCTGCTGTGCTTTCCCCCATTTCAGAGGGACATATATCCAATTTCTTCAACCAGCTTGCAGATTCGCTTAAGCTGCTGCTGACCGCGCTCTGCGGCATGAGCGTAATATCCGTTATCCTTATAGGAATAATAATCGGAGCCGGCAATGCCGCAGTATAGGAGTATAATTTATGGAATGGCTAACGGGTTATGTAATAAAAATATGCGCTGCAGCTCTTATTGCCTTTGTGGTAGATATGCTGCTGCCCGAAGGAAATATAAAAAAAACCGCTCGGTTCTGCGCTTCGCTGGTGATGACTGTAATAATATGCGCGCCTCTGGCAAGTCTTTTTTCGCAGCAGCTCGTAATAGCTCCGCCTCAAGAAGAGCACGGCCAGCCCGACCAGCTGCAAATAAAACAAAGCGTGGAAAAAGCCATTACGCAGCTTATAAAGACTGTAGACGGCTTTGCAGACGCGCAGGTTTCAGCGACTCTTTCCGGCTCAAGCGTTTATTCGGTTGAAATATATAAAAATCAAAGCGGCGCTCCTATAAATAAGATAAACGAACAAAAAATTAAAGAACTGATATCGGTTCTATATAAAATTGATGAGAATATGATTTATATACGAGAATAAAACCATATAAAAGGATGGATAAACCAATGAAAGGCTTTAAGGAACTGATAAGCAAGCTTAAGGGAATAAAAAACATTGAAATCATTCTGGCTGTAGCCATAGGCGTAATAATACTTGTAATATATTTTTTTCCTTCAGCAGATGAAAATAAGGATAAACAGGCAGACTCCGGCATAACAATTAATACGAGCAGCGAACTGACAGACGAACAAAAGCTTAAAAACGTGCTTTCGGAAATCAAAGGCGCAGGGAGGATAGAGGTGATGATTACCTATGAATCCAGTCCGGAGCTGGTGCCCGCTTTCAGCACCGACACTCAGGAAACCACCAATATACAGTCGGGACAAAACAGCACCACCGAATCTCAGACTGTTTCTCAAAACCAGAATCCCATTACCGTCAGCAAAGACGGAGAGAACCAGGCGCTTATATTGATAGAAAAAAAGCCGAAGATAAGGGGGGTGATTGTGGTTGCCGAGGGTGCTTCAGACATAGGAGTTAAATTAAACCTGTATAACGCCGTGCAAACGGTATTGCAGGTAGAGGCCAGCAAAGTAGACGTATTTGAAATGAATTAAAAATTAATTTATAAGGGAGTGTATGTCAAAATGTTTAAAATTAACCGCAAAACCATTGTTATCGCATCCATGGTGCTTCTGCTGCTTGTTACCGGCTTTTTAAATTGGAGATATACCCAGGCAAAGGCCGAGGAAAATTTGCAGAATAATAATAACGTAACGGAAAATCCAGACGACGGAGTCACCACTTCCAGCACTTTTTCCGATTACCGCCTGGAACGCGAACGCACCCGCACCCAAGAAATTACCTACATAGACAGCATAATCAGCAATACCAATACCGACCAGGAAACCCTTGCCGAGGCGCAGCTTATGAAACTGGAGCTAACCGACACCATGGAAAAGGAAATGCTGCTGGAGGGGCTTCTAAAGGCCAAAGGCTTTGAGGATGTATTTGTGACCCTGAGCGATGAATCAATAAACGTAGTGGTGAAGGACGCTGAGCTTAATCAGTCTGAAGTTGCGCAGATACTCGAACTGGTTCAGCGCGAAACCTCCGCATCCGCCCAAAATGTTAAAATAATCCCCACAACATGAATATATGGAGTTTAAGCAGGGCTTTAATTAAGCCCTGCTTTTTTTATAATATCTAACGCCTTCATACGCCCTCCCATTGCACGCCCGCATTAATGCTCAATTATACGATAAAGCAGAATTGCACAAAGCGCCGCAAAGAACTAGCTATTCCCCTTCGCTTGGCCACCCTTAATGAAATTCCGGTATTTCCGCATCCTTCGAACGCAGTTTTTAAAATAACAATAACCGCCCCAAAAAATTTCTTTCTTAGGTGCGGTTATTCTATCCGCTATGGCCCGCCCCGCCTCAGCGATTATAATAAATAGGCAATCAAAGCAACAAAATACTATTTAAGCACGCTTATAGCGTCGGTTATGGTTTTTTCATAGGCTTCCATACCATATTTATCCACTTCAGCCTTATTCTTATCTCCATGTGTAAGACAGCCCGCTCCTCCTATGCAGCCGCCTACGCACGCCATTCCCTCTATAAAATTACCTACGGGCAGCTTTTTAGAAGCTTTAAGCAGCGCTACGCGGCATTCCTCTATGCCGTCGCAGGCGACCGGCTTAAATTCAAAATTATCCAGCCCATGCTCCTTCAACGCTTGGCGCACGGCGTCGGTAAGTCCGCCGCTTCGCGCAAAAATACGGCCGAAATAAGAGGCGTTATCCAATACGTCCTCCTCCAGGGTGGTAATATCTATATCCCTGCTGTCTAATAGAGCCTGTAATTCCTCAAAGGTTATAACGCAGTCTATATATTTGCTCACAGGTTCCTGCTGAAATTCCATTTTCTTAGCCGTGCACGGTCCAATGAAAACTATCTTGGCCTCAGGAGTATTATCCTTTATATATTTAGCAATAGTAGCCATAGGAGACAGGTTATGCGAAATATTCGGCGCAAGATTGGGGAATTGTTTTTTAATATAATCCACAAACGCAGGGCAGCAAGAACTGGTTAAAAATCCCTTTTCAGCAAGCTCGGCAGCCTCTGCATACGAAACCATATCCGCGCCCAGCGCAGCCTCTACCACATGGAAAAAGCCTAATTCCTTAATACCGCTTATAACCTGACCTAATTTAGCGTATGTAAACTGGCTGGATATAGATGGAGCCACTACTGCGTAAAGCTTATAATTTTTGTTGCCGTCGCTTTCCTTTATAAGCTTAACAACATCCAGAATAAATGACTTATCCATGATGGCTCCGAACGGGCACTGATATACGCACGCGCCGCAGGCTATGCATTTGCTGTTGTCTATGCATGCAGCCTTTGACTCGTTCATGGAAATAGCCTTTACCTTGCAAGCGTTCTGGCAAGGGCGCTTATCATTCACTATCGCGCTGTACGGACAAACCTTAGCGCACTTTCCGCACTCTATGCATTTAGATTTATCTATATACGCCTTTTGATTATTATCAAAGGATATTGCTCCGCGAGGGCAGGCGCTTTCACAGCGGTGAGCTATGCAGCCGCGGCATGCGTTAGTTACCTCATAGCCGCCTACGGGGCATTCGTCACAGGCTATTTCAATAACCTCTATGACGTTTTTATTATTTTTATCCCCGCCCATTGCCAGCTTGACTCTTTCAGAGAGTATTGCTCTTTCCTTATATACGCAGCAACGCATTGTGGGCTTATTCCCCGGAACTATTATCTTAGGAATATCCAAAAGATTTTCCTGCAGAGTCCCGTTAAAGGCCTGCTTGGCAACCTCTCTAAGCACATTGTATTTTAAGTCCTGAACTTTGGTATCAAATTTTCTCATAATTATCCTTCCCGATTAAAAATAGCTCACCTTTATACGCTTGCCCATTTTTTTAAGACAATCGGCTAATTCATCCACCAGCCTCATCTTAATACTGAAATTTATCGGCAAATCCGGGTTCTGATGCGCCGGATTAACCGCACGTCCCACATAAAAATTAATATCTGTCGCATCCTCAAAAAGCATACGCGCGATACAAGACGCGCCGTCCTTCTTATAGCTCCACTGGGTATACGACTGGTTATCCGCGAGATAATCCTGAGCATAGCTCAGCACCTTATTTATAGTTATTACCCCCTCGGTAACAAGATCTACTCCCTCAATTTCAGCCGTAGGCGGTACATCCGGATCGAAAAAATCCAGCTTGGGCTTCAGCTCCTTATGCAGATAAGCCGCCGCTATAGTAGAGGTTGTACCCCCGCATACTATATGCTTGCCCTCCTTGGAGAAAAACAGGGACATCATTTTCTCATTGTCCTCCCGGTTGGACGGCGGACCTATAACAAGATTGACAGGCTCCCGCTTACGGATACGAATGGTGCATACTGTCGTATCATCCCCCGGCTCATACCCATAAAGCTTATCGCATTCATCCAGCAGAATGGTAGTAAGGGTTTTAGCCGTAAAACCAACGTCATAAAAGGTCTCCATAAATTCTATTATATTCTTGCGCTCCCAGCCGAAATTCAGCGTCATGCCTACTCCCGCATGTATACAGCCGTCGCTCATAGCTATAAAGATATCATTTTCCTTCAAGGATATTTTAGACTGATAGATGGTCTTGCCGTCTATGCTCAGAATAGAAGCCGGAATTTCATAATTAGCTCCGTCGCGCAGCAGAATAACATGCGGATTGTCATATTGGATTATTTCCGCCTCCTGATTGTCCAATATTCTAATAATAGTAAAGGTGGAGTAGGCCACGCCCCGCTCAGAGCATACCGGAAGAGTAGCGGCTATGGTATGAACGCACTCCTGTATATCCATGCCATCCGCCATCATGGTAGATATTATTTTAGAGGTCAGGGTAGATAATATACTCGCTTTGACGCCGCTGCCCATGCCGTCAGCCAATACGACAATTTCCGAATTATCCTGCCGTATTACATCCACATGGTCTCCGCAAAGCTGTTCCCCCTTCTTATTCAGGCTCCTCCAGCCTATATCGGCGCAAAGATCATTCATCTGATATGCTCTCCTTAAGCTTAGCCAGAGCTATTTTTGTTTCAGCCGCAGTTTCGCCCAGCAGGGAAGCAATCTCCTGCACAACGCGCATCTGCTTATCCACCACTTTATCCGCAGTTTCAATAGTGGCGCGGCTGATAGCTTCTTTTTTCTCCTTTTCAGTCTCTATATCGGTTATATCCCTCATAATGCAGATAATTATCTTATATTCCTTATCATAAAGAATAGTCTCTTCAACATATTTCCTGTATTCTGCAAGATATACTCTGCGGTCACGTATGCTCATGCCCGTCTGCTTTACTTCCATAAAGTCCTTCGGGTCCAGAATACGCACAACCTGCTCGCCCAGAACATCATTGGCGCTTCGGATATTCATAATATCTCTCGCCGCCGCGTTTATCTGCTGCACCTCAAAATCCTCGTTCAGCACAATAATGCCGTTGGGCGTATTGCTTATAATATTATCCGAAAAGCTTTCAGCCTTTTCCTTTAAGTAAGGCAGGCACATATTTAAATCAGCCTTGCCCTGATATACAGCAATTGCCTTTTCCCGGCATGTATTATAACCGCAGCTTCCGCAGTTCAATTCATCCTCCGGCTTGGTCTTGCCTATTTTTCTCAGGATAGCCTCTATTTCAGACTGAGTGGGCATGGCCTTAGATTCACCTATAAATTCATGCTCGCGGTAAATTTCCTCAGGGGAAACATCAGCTACGTCAAAATCATCGCTTTTAGCGTATGTAGCCACCTTATTGTAATTGCTTACCGGACTGTAATGATATTTTTCCATAACCGGCCCGCCTACGCAGCTGCCCCGGCATGCGGACATCTCTATAAAACAGTTCCGCAAATTACCCTTCTCAATCTCCTGCAAAGCTGCTATACAGTCCTCGGTACCGTCCAAAGCCATATAGCTGTAATCCGTCCGGGGCAGAAACATGGATTTTAATATGCCGCCCGTCGTCGGGAAAAAGCGCGCTCTTCCCCTGGAACCCTCTTCCCTGGTTTTCTCCACGCTTATTCCCCTTTTGCGCATAAGATTGGAAAGCTCTTCAAATGTAAGAACGCAATCCACAAAGCCCGGATACCTAGCGGCCTCATCCTTTTTAGAAACGCACGGACCGATAAAAATTGTCTTAGCATCAGGATAGCGCTTTTTTATATCCATGCAGTGCGCCTGCATTGGAGAAACCACCTTTGCCAGATAACGAAGAGCTGAAGGAAAATATTTTTCTATAAGCAGATTAATGGAATGACAGCAGGAAGAAATAATTACATCCTGCTCCCCATTTTCCAAAAGTCTGTCATATTCCTTTTTAACTATAGTCGCTCCTATCGCCGTCTCCTCAGCAGCATAAAAGCCAAGCTGCTTAAGCGCTTTTTCCATGGCTTCTATACCCGCTCCGTCATAATTAGCTGTAAAGGAGGGCGCCAGGCTGGCTATAACTCTGCCGCTGTTAAGCAGCACTTCAGCCTTTTCAGTATCGTCCGCAATCTCCTTGGCGCCCTGAGGACATACTACAAAGCACTGGCCGCATAATATGCATTCTTCGGGAACAATATGCGCCTGATTAGCCGAAATCCTTATAGATTTTACCGGACAATGGCGTATACATTTATAACAGTTTTTGCAATTTGACTTTTTCAGTCTTAAAAATTCAGCCATCTTGGCCCTCCCTGCCATTTTATAACGCGCTGTAAAATTTAAAGGTTCAAATTCTGCTCAACACTTCACGGGTAAAAAACTGCTCGGTAGTCTCAGGCGAAAGCGAGTATAATTCCCCATCTAAGGTAACGCATACTCCCTTTTGACAGTTGCCCATGCAGAAGGTTCCGCTCAATTCCACCTTATCGTTCAGAGCATTCTTTTCTATAAGCTGCTGAAGCCCCTGAACTACCTGCCTCGAGCCCTTAAGATGACACGAGCTGCCTATACATACAGTAATTTTCATATCCATGCCTCCTTTCATTAAGCCGCTTTTCCTGCCCGGCGACGCTCCGGCCGGACTCGGCCTATTCGCGCATATTTTCCAGCGATAACCAGCGTGCGCGGCGCTTAACACATATCCTCACGCCCTATGGTCCTTTTCAAATATCAGCTTTCCTTAACCGCATATGTAACAGGAAAATCTCCGCGCGCAGTAGAATATGTCGTACGCACGAACAGCTCGCCCGTCTTGCCCGCGTCTAATATGCCGTTAACGCAGTCAAACAGCTCTGTAAGACTGCCCGAAGCTATATCATAGCTGTAAACTCTATGCATAAATGTATCCTCTTCAATATCCGACACTATATAAACCTTACTGTTATCCAAGGAAAAGAAATAATCGCTTATTATGCGTTCTCCTATGATATCCTTTGTTTCACCCGTCTGATTATCATATAAGCGCAGGCGGGTATAGCCGTCTGACATATCCGCTTCATTGCTCTGTAAAAGGATATATCTGCCGTCCGAGCTCATGGAAAACATGCTTACCTCAGCAATCTCGCTCTGCTCGCCGCTTGACAAATCAAGACTGACCAGCGTTTCGGTTTCATTCACTACGTCCACATAATACAGCTTATTATTAAACGCATAAAGCGAAGTATCTATCCCCGCGCCTTCTGAAACAGGCGTAGTTTCACCAGTAGCAACGTCATATTTTTTAAGATTAAGCATAATGTCCGTCGCAGACATCATATAAACGCTTTTACCGTCAGGCGCCCAGGCAATGCCCGGAATATACGTCCCTATATCCTCCTCAGGAAGATTTATACGGGTATGCGTATCAAAATCGTATATGGAGCAATACTGTATCTCGTCTACCTGCTCTACTATAAGCAGCTTAGTGCCGTCAGGCGAATATGCGCCGAATACAATCTGAGCGTATTCATCGTTAAGCAGCTGGGTTTTCACTCCGTTAACGTCCACAGTAAAAAGATATTCCAAAGCCATTTCATCATAGGCCGCGCCCTCGCTTCTCTTAGAAAAGACCGCCGTGCTCTTATCGGGAGACCAGCATATAAACACCCCGTCGGGGAACAGTGCCTGAGCTGTCTCCTCCTTTTCTCCGCGCCTTATTACCAGCTTGGAATTAATTGCATCCAAATCCTCCTGTGCATAATATTCGGGCAATTCGTTACCGGAAAGCTTAATAACTCTCAATTCCTTGCCGGCCAGCGCCTCGGCAAAATCAGTCTGTATCTTATTCATAAGAGCTTCCGCCTGAGTTATATCCTCAAAAGCCTGGCTGACCATTACAACATTTGTAAGATCAGACGCAAGAGTAGGGCTCAGCCCCGCCTCCTCGGGCAGGCTGCCCTCAGAATATTCGTAATACAAATTGCCCGCAACGTAATAAGCTTCCGCCGGACTAAAGTCTTTTTTGCTCAATTCCACCGTAAGCTTGCCGTCCGTCTCCGCAACCGTCATATTTGTAAGCGAAGATAGGTTGAAATATAAATTAGTAGCGCCCGAACGGCTCTCAGACGGCAGAACCTTAATAACTCCGCCCTGTATCAAGCCGGTTTCATCTTCAATCAGGCTGTTGTTGACATAATCCCAATGAGCAAGATTTGCAATGCTTAATTTAAGCCTGTATGGAGTACCGGTCAAAGAAACCGTATAAGGAGGCAGTCCCTTCATAGCCTGCTCCTGAGCTGTCACTCCCTCGCTTCCACAAACAAACGAGAATACCAGGCGCACGCCGCCGTCAGTTTTTTCTACAAGTATATCCTTAAGATTGGCGCTCTCCTGCTCAGAACCGCCTGAAACTACATTCAGAGCGTCTGTAGGCGTATTAACATCTTTCCCGCAGGCGCTTAAGCATAACAACATAATACCAGCAAGCATAAGAGCTAAGAACCGTTTCATATATTCATTCCTTTCCAAATTATTTGCCGGGCGTAAGCCAAATCAGCATAATAAAATATCAATTCAAATTAAATCATAAATTCGATAAACAGAGAGTCAGAATAATTTTGCGCAAAGCTCGTTCAGCTGGGCGGCTAAGCGCTCCTTATCAATCGAAACGCATTGCCCTTCCTTAACCAGCACGCGGCCGTTGATAATATTATAGCGCACATCCCGGCTCTCGGCGCTGTAAGCAATAATGCCGTATACGTCGTGCACCGGTTCAAGAAACAAGGACGGATTAAGCACTAAAATATCTGCAAAATACCCTTCCTTAATTCTGCCGCCTTTATATTCTAAGGCGTCGGCTCCGTAAACGGTAGCCATTTTTACGGCCGTATAAGCGTCAAGCGCCTGAGCGTCAAGCGAAAAGCCCTTTTGAAGAAGAGAAGCCGTAAAAAGCTCTCGGAACATATCCAGATTATTATTGCTGCCGTTGCCGTCCGTTCCCAGCGCAGGCTTAACGCCCGCCGCCAGCATGGCTCTAATAGGAGCTACGCCGCTTGCCAGCTTCAAATTGCTGACCGGGTTATGCACGGGAATTATATTATGCTCCAGCATTATTTCCATATCCTCATTGCTAACCACCGTACAGTGCGCAGCTATAGTGCTGCTGGGCAGGCCAAGGCCGGCCAGCCATTTAATTGGCGAAACGCCATGCCTTTCCAGGCATCCTTGAACCTCCGAAACTGTTTCGCTGGCATGTATATAAAATGGACTTGACCAGCTATCAGCGCGGCTTATAACCTCTCTTAACGCATTTTCCGAACAGGTATATTCAGCATGAGCTGACGCCAGCACATTTATTCTGCCTTCGCGGCCGTCATAAAGCTCGTGCATCCTATCCAATTCGTTCAGCCGGCGCTTTAAGCCGCTTTGGCCGTCCGTATCCACGATATTTCTGCTTATAAAAGCCCGTATCCCGCTTTCAATACAGGCCTGCGCCGTACCAGAAACGTCAAGGTACATATCATTAACGCAGGCGCTTCCGCATTCTAAAGCCTCAGCGCAGGCAATAAGGGCAAACTGGTAAATAAGCTCGTCATTCAGCTTATCCTCTACCTTGAAAATTTTTTCCAGCCATTTTCCCAAAGGCAAATCCGAGGCAAAGCTTCTGAAGCAGCTCATGCCCAGATGGGTATGCGCGTTCACTAAGCCGGGCATAACTATACCCCCGCGCGCGTCTATAACCTCGGCCTGAATATCCTTTTTAAGCATGCCGCCCACATATTTTATCTTGGAACCGCTTATCCAAACGCATCCGTTTTCATATACAGCGCCCTCATCCATTGTAACTATATGCGCATTCTTTATCAAAATGTCTTTCATTGACCAGCCTCCTGCTCTGCCGAATACAGATAATTTATCTGCTCCTGAGTAAGCTGATCTATAGCTACGCCCATACTGCTCAATTTAAGCTGCGCCACCCTCTTATCCAATTCCTCAGGGACATTATACACCCTCTTCTCCAAGGTCCTGTAATTATCGGCTATATACCGTGCGGTTAAAAGCTGCAAAGCGAACGAGGTATCCATTATTTCAGCCGGATGACCGTCTCCGGCCGCCAGATTAACCAATCTCCCCTCTGCTAAAAGATACAGTTTTCTTCCATCAGGCATATAATAGCAATCGATGTTTTTACGCGCGCATTCTTTTTTCAGCGCTGTGCTCTCCAGATACGCTTTATCTACTTCAACGTCAAAATGACCGGCATTGCACATTATGGCTCCGTCCTGCATTTTTTCCATATGCTTATTTGTAATAACCTGTTTACAGCCGGTAGCGGTTATAAAAAGCTCGCCGCATTCGCACGCTTTAAGCATAGGCATAACCTCAAAGCCATCCATAACAGCTTCTATGGCCTTAAAAGGGTTAATTTCGCATACAGTTACTTTGGCGCCGAGCGCTTTAGCCCGCATTGCTATTCCTCTGCCGCACCAGCCGTAGCCGGCTACAACCACTCTGCGGCCAGCCACCAGCAGATTAGTCGTGCGCATTATACCATCCCAAACCGACTGGCCCGTTCCATACCTATTATCAAAAAGGTATTTGCTCATCGCATCGTTGACAGCTATCATTGGAAAATCCAGCCTGCCCTCCTTCTGACGGGCACGCAGCCTAAGCACGCCGGTGGTAGTTTCCTCAGCGCCGCCCCGCATAACAGAAGCACAGCTTTTCATTGACCCATGAAGCAGAGAAACCAAATCCCCGCCGTCGTCTATTATTTGATGCGGCTTATTTTCAAGCGTACAGGATAAATGACGCACATACTCTTTTTCATCCACCCCGTGAACTGCAAATACCTCGACCTCCTGAGCAAGAGCTGCGGCCACATCATCCTGAGTGGACAACGGGTTGCAGCCAGTAGCATAAACCTCAGCGCCTCCCGCCTTAAGTACTAAGGCCATATATGCCGTCTTAGCCTCCATATGAATAGACAGGGCTATTCTTGTTCCAGCCAAGGGACGCTCATTAATAAATTCTTTTTCTATAATATTCAATACGGGCATATGAGCGCGCACCCATTGTATTTTGCGCCAGCCGTCCTGAGCTAAGCCTTTATCTTTTATGAGACTCATTAAAGCTCTCCTTTTAAAGATTTACTCTATAATGATTATACAATAAAAAACAAAAAAACGCTATAAAAATCTAAAAATATATTAAGGGAATCGCTTGATATTTTGTTAATAATTATTTGTTACATTTTGTATATAAACCAGCCGTTTTTTCATTGTGCCGCAGACCGTAACGGTCTGCGGCACAATGAAAAAACGGCTGCGCCTCCCAGGGCGAGTATAAGAAAAGGTCATATGGGCGGCGCGAAGCCCGACCAAAGGTCGGGCCTAAGCAGCATATGGGGAAAGCTTTGCTTTCCCCATATGCTGCTTAAATTTGGCGCCTGAAAGGCGCCAAATTTCGCGCCGCCCATATGACCTTTTCTTATACTCGCCCTGGGAGGCATAAACACCGCGGCGCCCTGTTAAAACAGGGCGCCGCGGTGTTTGCATATTAACTAAACACAATTTTCAAATTATAACTCACACATAAAAAGCGTGATTCCCCAATATACAGTAGAGACTTCTATTACGAGCTGCCCAGGAGTTAGTAACAGACTTATTATTAAAATATAAGCTGTTTCCCACAGGCTTTGCCCCAAAATACGCTTCTATAGCAGCATTTATACTTGATTGAGAAGGAGTATTGGAGAAATACCCTTTTTTAGCTGTGCTAAACTGATTCTTAGCAAATATAACGCCCTCAATAGAACCATTAGTCTGTTTAACACGATTCATTACCATGCTGCCCACGGCCACCTGACCTGTATAGCTTTCATGACCAGATTCCGCATAAATGAGCTGCGCCAGCAAATATATATCATCCTTTTTACTGCTTGAAAGCGAATTGTATTTGTCCTGAAGAGAATCCGAATCTGAGGCTGTAAATTTCACCTCGTTTGAACCGGCGGTTTTGCCCTCCAGCGCGCTCTGAAGCTTCGCAAACGTCTTTGTACCTACTATGCCGTCCACCACAAGGCCGTTATCTCTTTGAAAATCCTTAACCGAATCCCTGGTTATCTCCAAAAACAGACCAGTAGAGGTAGCGTCAAAATATCCTAAGCTCTTAAGCTGATTCTGCAGCTCCTGTACCTTGCTGCCCTTATCTCCATAACGCAAAGTACCCGGTTTAGCTATATACGAGCTGCTGGAAGCTGTGTTTTGAGACGCAGTTCCCGTTTCCCCTGAAGCTGAAACGCATTTCCCAGTAAGCTTGGCAATAGTGTCTTCCCCAACTATACCGTCCACAGCTATATTATTATTCTTCTGAAATTTTTTAACAGCATTATAAGTAAGAGAACCAAAATAGCCGGTGTCGTATCTGGAACCCAAATAGCCTTTAATTATAAGAAGTCTCTGTATGCTCCTTACATCCTCACTTCTCTGCCCCATCTTATATAAAGCGTCGGTATCAAAAGAAGTGCTGTCAAATAAGGACATTAATGTTTTAGGACCAACTATGCCTATAGCGTCAATACCGTTATCTTCCTGATATTCTGTAACTGCGGCTTCTGTAATGCTTCCAAAATAACCCGTTGTATGCTTCTGCTGCATATAGCCTAAATCAACCAATCTCTGCTGTATAAGCTTAACATCGCTTCCCCTGCTGCCAAATTCAAACTGGCCTACAGGTCTGTCCTCCGCCGCAGCCGCAGGAATAACCATAATCATCATGGTAAGAATCATCAACGCGGCAATAATAAATTTCAGATTAAAAAAACGTTTCATCAGGTTTGCCTCCTTAACGCGCCCAGACTAGATATTGAGCGCTTCAAATTGCTTTCCATATGGCAATAAATATGCCTCTTTTTTTAATTTATGCGTGCATTATAACACGAGTGAAATGAAAATGCAATAGTTTTGTAATAATTAATTGTGAATTTTTTATGTAAGCCTATAAAACCGCAGAGTATGCACTTATTATTTTTCTGGCCTCGGACGCGCAAGCGCGTCCGAGGCCAGAGTCTCCCTATGGGCCGTAAAGCAGAGCTTTACGGCCCATAGGGAGACTCTGCGCCCGGCCTAACGGCCGGGCGCAGCCCGCGCTTATTCAGTTATTTATTAAAACATTTTTACTCCAAAATACTGCCGCGGGGAATGGATATATCCATTCCCCGCGGCAGTATTTTTTAAAAAATAGCTTATGATTCAGCCGCTTGGCTGTTCTCAGGACTAGACGCATTCTCCGACGCGCTGTCCGCAGCGCTGTGCGTAGCGCCAAATGTTCCGGTAGACATAGAATTATACGGCGGCGAATACATATGCGTAGCAGACTGCGTACTTTCAGGATGCTTCGTCTCCTCAGGCATGGCCGTGTGTGTGTTAACATTAGGCGAAGCCGAAGGCAAAATATCCTCGCCCGAACATGAACCAAGAATTAGGCAGGACGCCGCAATAACGCAGGCAATCAATAGTTTTTTCATATATTACTCCTTATTGTTTTATTAACGCATTTCCCAGCATACCGTAAATAACGTTTTCTCCTTTTTCACAAATAGATAAAAATGAACTGCGCATATAACGGCAATGCCTTAAATAAAAAAGCGTCAATATTATTATGGCGAAAAATACAGAAATAATTATAATTTTTATTGATATACGCAGCAAACTAAAGCTTCATGAGCATTTTTTCATAATATTAGTTGCTAAAATATTAAAGTTGGTATAATATTAATAATTAACAAAGAAAAGATTTATTCTGTTCTGCCGGCAGAATAACAAATTTTTAAGGAGTGAAAATAATGGCAAACGTTTTGGATACTCTCAGAAGCCGCGGATTTGTTAAACAGGTGGTGTTTGAAGAGGACCTATATAAATTGCTGGACAGCCAAAGCGTAACCTTTTATTCAGGTTTTGACCCAACGGCCGACAGCCTTCACGTAGGACATTTCGTTCTGCTTATGGCTTTGGCTCATATGCAGCGCGCGGGCCACAGGCCAATAGTGCTGGTGGGCGGCGGTACGGTTATAATTGGCGACCCTTCAGGCAGAACTGATATGCGCCAAATGCTGGATGGCAACGCCATTAAGAATAACGTCGAGCGCTTTAAGCAGCAAATTTCCCGTTTTATAGATTTTTCAGATAATAAAGCGCTTATGGTAAACAATGCCGACTGGCTGCTGAATATCAATTATCTTGAATTTATGAGGGATATCGGCGTACATTTTTCAGTAAATAAAATGCTGACTGCCGAATGCTTCAAAGCGCGCATGGAGCGCGGGCTGACATTCTTTGAATTTAATTATATGCTGCTCCAGGCCTATGATTTCTTAAAACTCAATAAAACTCAGGGCGCCATATTGCAGATGGGCGGCGATGATCAATGGGCCAATATGCTGGCCGGAGCCGATTTAATACGCCGCAAGGAACATAAAGACGCATATGTTCTTACTATTCCCCTGCTGACTACTTCGGACGGCCGTAAAATGGGAAAAACCCAAGCCGGAGCGGTATGGCTGGATCCCGAAAAGACCTCGCCCTATGATTTTTATCAGTACTGGCGTAATACTGACGACCGAGATGTGGAAAAATGCCTCAAGCTTTTGACCTTCCTGCCTCTGGAGGAAATCAGCGAGCTTTGCGCCTATAAGGACGAGCGTATTAATATGGCTAAGCGCAGACTGGCCTTTGAAGTATGCTCTATAGTACACGGCCGGGAAGAAGCCATAAAAGCGCAGAACGCCGCCGAAGCGGTTTTTGGCGTAGGCAATTTGGATAACATGCCCACGTTTGAGCTTCTCAGAAGTGAGACGGGCGAAAATTTAAAGGTAGTAGACGCGCTCAGCCTGGCGCAGATGGTAAAAAGCAAAAGCGAAGCGCGCCGGCTTATAGAAGGAGGAGGCGTTTCGGTTAACGACGTTAAAATACAAAACGTGGACGAATGCATTCCCGCTCAATTCATGCAGGAAGGCCAGTTCATTCTGCATAAAGGCAAAAAAGCGCATCTGCGAATTATATTAAAATAATGGACAGCTACCGCACTTTTCTCAGCAGCGGAACAAGCGAATACATCATAAATAAATCCCGCTTTATAGCCCGTGCCGAGCGCGTCTCCAGCCAGGAGGAGGCAGAAGAAGTTCTGCTGCAGCAAAAAAAGGCTTATCCAGACGCAACTCATCATTGCAGCGCGTATATATTAGACCCGCAGGGAAATACCGCGCGCTTTAACGATGACGGAGAACCTCAGGGAACGGCAGGAAAGCCCATTCTGGAGGTAATGCGCCGTCAGGAAATTACTCAGGCTATAATAGTAGTTACCCGTTATTTCGGCGGCATACTCCTTGGCGCCGCCGGATTGATACGCGCATATGCTCATTCCGCAGCTTTAGCAGTAGAAAAGGCCGGTATTTGCCAGATGCATAACAGCGTATTGCTTGAACTGAAAATAGAATACAAGGAGCTGGACAGGCTTAAATATCTGCTTTCTCTTCCTGAAAACAGCTTTATCAAGCAATTAGATACCCTTTACGCTGAATGCCCGCGCCTAAAGCTGCTGGTTAAAAAAGCAGACGCTCCCAGCGCCCGTGAAAAGCTCAATAAATATCTTTCCGGGCATTTAAATCTGAACATATCCGAGGCAGGCTATATGCCTTGGCAAACGGATATTAAATAATTTTTTGAGGTGATATATAATGAGAATTCAAAAAGCAACTGTGCTCAAGGAAAAGCCAAAGGACGAAAATAAGCTTGGATTCGGACAGGTTTATACCGACCATATGCTTATGATGGATTATTCCCCCAAACAAGGCTGGCACGATATGCGCATTGTTCCTTATCAGCCTTTGGAATTGGATCCCGCCTGCATGACCCTGCATTACGGACAGGCCATTTTTGAAGGCATGAAGGCATATAAGGGCAAGGACGGCCAAATACGCTTATTCCGGCCCAGCAGCAATTTTGAGCGCATGAACCGCTCGGGAGCAAGACTATGCATACCGCCCATAAATGTAGACCAAGCGGTACAAGGTCTGGAGGAGCTTATACGGCTCGAGCAGGACTGGATTCCTACCGCGCCCAACACTTCCCTTTATATCCGCCCGACCATGATAGCCACCGACGCTCATTTAGGAGTACGCGCTTCAAATACATACCTTTTCTATATCATCCTCTCCCCCGTCGGTCCTTATTATGCCGAAGGGCTTAACCCTGTCAAAATATTTGTTGAGGACGAATATGTTCGGGCAGTCCGCGGCGGCACAGGTTTTACAAAATGCGCCGGCAACTATGCCGCCAGCCTTATAGGCAGCGAGCACGCAAAAGAGGTAGGCTATTCTCAGGTGCTCTGGCTGGACGGCGTAGAGCGCAAATACGTCGAAGAAGTCGGCTCCATGAACATATTCTTTGTAATAGATAATGTGCTTATAACTCCGCCCCTGGAGGGAAGCATACTAGGCGGCATAACTAGGGATTCGGTAATTAAATACGCCAAGTACAAAGGCTTAAAAGTGGAAGAACGCAGGCTGCCCATAGCGGAAGTTTTTAAGGCCTCCGAGGAAGGCCGCCTGAACGAATGCTTCGGTACTGGTACGGCCGCGGTTATTTCGCCTGTCGGCATGCTGCGCATGGAGGATAAGGAAATAGTTATAAACAACAATCAGATAGGTCCTATAGCTCAAATGATGTACGACGAAATAACAGGCATACAATACGGACGCCTGGACGACCCGTTTGGATGGGTAGTAAAGCTTTAAATTCAAGATAATTTAAAAGGGACGGAATTTTTCCGTCCCTTTAATTTTGCCCGGATACCCTCAGTTTGCAGAAAACTGCACGGCAGCGTTAGCGTGCAATGACATAATGTTTAAAAATTTCATTTTTGTCTCTCCGCCGTGCCGCCCGGCTCTATGTACGCCTAACGCCGTTTGCCCCCTTACAGAAACTCAAATATTTATACAAATAACAGCGCTATATGATATACGCCGAAAGTAACAAGCCAGGCTACGGCAAGCTGGAAAAGCGCTGTAAATCCCATCCATGCCCAGCTATGCGACTCCTTGCGGATAGCAGCCAGCGCCGCGGCGCACGGAATATAAAGCAGACAAAATACCATAAGGCAGAAGGCGTTGACCGAGTTAAAGCCTATACCCTGCAGCGCTGCTGAAAACGCCGTCATACCCTCAGGAGAGCTGGCATTTACTATGCCGAAAAGCACCGCGCAGCTTGATACCACAACCTCCTTAGCCGAAATACCCGCAATAAGCGCCACGGTTATCTGCCAGAAGCCCAATCCAATAGGAGCAAAGAACGGAGTCATCCATCTGCCTACAGCCGCCCCAAAGCTCTCTGTCATATCTCCGGCAAAGCCATGCGGCCCGAAATTAAGCAGCGCCCAGATTACAAGCGTCGCAAGAAAAATAGTAGTGCCCGCTTTTTCTAAATAGTCCTTTATCTTTTCCCATACATATATAGCTACCGTTCTCATATCGGGCAGCTTATATTCTGGAAGCTCAATCATAAGGTAATTGACGCTCTTTTTTCTGTCTAACAGATGTATTACCGCCGATACCAGAATAGCCACTACAATGCCTATCAGGTACATTGAATAAGCCACCAGCATAGCGTTCTGGGCAAAAAACATTTCCGCAAAAAGAATATAGATAGTCAGTCTGGCGTTGCAGCTCATAAAGGGAGTCACCAGCATTACCTTAAATCTGTCCCTTTTGCTTTCCAAAGCCCTGGAAGCCATAATTGCTGGAACAGTACAGCCAAAGCCCAGAAGCATGGGTATAAACGCCTTTCCCGAAAGGCCCAGCTTACTCATGATACCTTCCATAACATATGCCACTCTGGCCATATAACCGCTGTCCTCCAAAAGAGCCAGGCATAGAAAAAGTATAAGAATATTAGGCAGAAAGGTGATAATTGTGCCTACGCCCGCAATAATTCCGTCCACAACCAGAGAAGAAATAACCTCTCCTGCATTGATTGCAGCCAATCCTGAAGCGGCTGCGTCTGACAGCCAGCCTACCCCCAATTCAAAAAAGCCCTTAATCCAGTCCCCTACTGTAAAAGTGAGGAAGAAAGTAACGGCCATTATCAGCAGAAAAATGGGTATGCTCCAAATCCTGCTGGTTAAAAGCTTGTCCACCCGCTCGGTAAAAATATCCTGCTTCTGCTTATGCAGCACTACCTCGTCAATTATTTCAGCTATAAAATCATATTTTTGATTGATAATATCCGATTCATAGCTGCGGTCAAGCACCTCGGGCAGCTTAACAGGATATTTTTCAGTTATTTCCTTATCCCCCTCCAGCAGCTTTATAGCATGCCAGCGCAGATTATCCAGGCCGGGATATAGCCTTTTAAGCTCAGGAATTATTTTATCTATCCTATCCTCAATATCATCCGAATATACCATGGCATATTCAGAATGATGGTCGTGCCGGTGACGGGATATTTCCTTATGCTCATGTATCAAAACGTCCGGACTGGCGCTTTGCCTATGATGAGCCGCAGCGTGCAGCAAAGCGTCCAGGCCCCTGCGCTTGCGCGCCGAAACCGGGATAACCGGAATACCAAGCATTTCGGGCAGACGGTGCATATCTATTTCCATACCCCGCTTTTCCACAATATCCATCATGTTCAGCGCCAGCACTACCGGCTTTCCCAGCTCCAAAAGCTGAAGCGTCAGATATAGGCTGCGCTCAAGAGCCGAAGCGTCCGCCACGTTTATCATTACGTCCACTTCGTCGCTCAAAATAAACTGCCTGGAAACAGTTTCCTCCATAGTATATGAGGTAAGGCTGTACGTGCCGGGCAAATCCACCAGATGTATATTAAGACCGTGGTCCTTAATAGCGCCCTCCACCTTTTCCACAGTCACGCCAGGCCAGTTGGCCACCTTTAAATTAGCTCCGGTATAAGCATTAAACAGCGTTGTTTTACCGCAGTTTGGGTTACCTATGAAGCCTATGGTCATTTCATTGTTCATTTTCCCCGTCTTCCTTCACTTCAATATTTTTCGTAATATTATATCCCAAAGCAAAACGGGTGCCCCGCAGCTTGATAATAAGAATGCCCTTTCCTTTACGGTTTAAAACTGAAACGCGAGTTCTTTTAGTCATTCCCAAAGCCTCCAACCGGCGTTCCATTTCAAAGGGCAGGCTGATTTTTTCTACTATATAAGCGCAACCCACGCGCGCATCTTTTAAAAGCATTCAATCCCCTCGCAATTAAAAAGCTTTAAATAGCTCTTACTGTTTATAAATACAAACTCCCACCGCGCCTTAAAAAACCTGCCGCCATAAAAGCGCGGCAGGCAGTAAAACACGCATGCTATTCTAAATTAAGCCGTTTAGTCATAATGCTCCTGCATATACCAAAGGCCGCGCCGAAAATGCAGACATAAAGCAGGGAATTGACGATAGTAACAATATGATAAATATCCCCCGCATCCATATTAAGCAGGCTCTCGCCCGCAAAACCAGCAACAATAATATTCACTAAGCCGGTAATCCAGGAGATAGCCATGGTAACGCCAAAATACAGCAATATAGCTATAACAACCTTATGCTTTGCCGCAATTGCGCTGCCCAGAGTTATGCATAAATATATTAACGCCAAATTGGCAAAAAGACTTATAAGCGCGCTGATAATTAATTCGGCCATAAACAGCCCAGGCTGAATGCCTATAGTTGAAAAAGCGTATTCTATAGAAGTTATTATATACGAAAAGAAATTTTCTCCCGCATAATGACCCGCAGCATCAATTATCCCTCCAAACAAAATTCCGAAAGAGGCTATAACTCCTAAAGCCGAAATGATTGTCCAAATCACGCCGGAAATAAGCTTGGCCCAAAGATGCTCCGAGGGCGTAACAGGCAGCGTAAAGGAAAGATAGCCCTCATCCTTATAAAGATTGGTATAAAAGCGCTGTATGATAAATACCAGCGTCAGAATGCCTACCGCCGCCAGCGCAAGAATGGTAAAAATCATACCGCTGCTCCAAAAAAGCTGAAGCATAAAATTATTTCCGTTTGAAGCGACGGCTAATTGAAACAGCAGCAGGGTCAGCAGCGAAATCAGCAGACCGCCGACAACGCAGAGCAGAATTTTTTTATACAGCGCCTTAAATTCATATTTAATAAGCTTGCCTAACATCTGAATACCTCCCTGAATAATTCGTCCAGGCTCTTGCCCTGCTCGGAGCGCACCTGAGACACGCTTCCCTGCATAACAAGCTGTCCGTATTTAATGAATACAAAATCGTCCAGCACCCGCTCGACGTCTGAAATCAAATGAGTGGAGATAATAACCGAAGCACCCTCAGAATAATTAGAAATTACCGTATCCAGGATATATTCCCTTGCCGCCGGATCTACTCCGCCTATAGGCTCGTCTAAAAGATATAATTTAGCCCTGCGCGCCATGACCATTACAAGCTGCACCTTTTCCTTAGTCCCCTTTGAAAGCGCTTTAAATTTAAGCGAGGGGGCTACATCCAGCCGCTTAAGCATATCCTCCGCCTTAACTCTGTCAAAATCCTCATAAAAATCGCTGAAGAACCGCAGTATTTCCGAAACCTTCATAGAATTATTAAAGTATGTCCGTTCAGGCAGATAGCTGACGATTTTCTTAGTCTCAACGCCCGGCTCCATGCCGTTTATAAGCAGGCTGCCTCCGTTAGGCGCAAGCAGCCCTGCCGTCATTTTAATTAAAGTAGTTTTGCCGCTGCCGTTCGGACCCAAAAGCCCTATAATCCGGCCGCTTTTCAATTTAAGATTAAGATTGCTGACAGCCGCCAGGCTGCCGAAATTCTTAGTCAAATTAACGCATTCCAGAATTGCCGACAATCTATTCAACTCCTTTTCATATAATCAGCAGTTTATCTTATATTACACGATTTTATACGCTTGTCAACTATCCAAACGCACTTTATTTATTTTTTTGCCGGAGAATACCCTCAGTCAACGCGCTTCCCCCATTACACCTTCGTCATCCTTCTTGAAAACAGGAGGGTTTAAAGGGAAGAGCAAGGCTTTCCGAATCAAAAAGCCGCATTTCGCTCAGTAAAGCGCGCTTAAACGGCACAGATGCATATGGAGCGAAAACAACGCAGCTTGAACGCAAATTTAACCTTTTTGGCCGCATTATAAACCGTACACTAATGATAAAGTTATTTTATAAATAATACTTGATATTCCGCAAAATTGATGTTATTATATTTATGATATACTGTATTTAATTTACGTATTTTGCCGGATTATTTACTTTGAAAACCCCTGATTCCGGCAAATTCCACGCGTAGCATTAAATAATTCCGCGTATAAATATTATAAGCTGGGATAAAGGGTTTATTGTTCTAAATTGTTAGGAGGAATTTATATTGAATTTTGAACAGGCGCTGAAAACCAAAAATCTGCTTTTTGACGGCGCTATGGATTCCTATCTGCAAAAAAGCGGCGTTGGACCCGGTCTCAATACGGCTATATGCAATTTATCTCACCCTGAAATTATAAAAGGCGTGCATGCCGCTTATATTCTTGCAGGAGCGCAGGTTATAACCGCGGCGAGCAAGGGCGCTGACGAAATAACCCTTAAAGCGCTGGGAGCAGATAAAGAAAGCTATGAAATATGCTGCGCGGCAGCGCAGAACGCCAAAGCAGGAGGCTCTAACGCATTTTCCCTAATGGCTTTAGGCCCAATCAGCGGTACTCAATGGACTTTCGACCAGTTATATAATGCATATGCTCCTCAAATAAAAGCCGCAGCCAATTGTAAAACAGACGGAATAATTATTGAAAACATTACCAGCCTGCATCAGGCGCGCGCCGCTTATATCGCAGCGCGTGAAAATTGTTCTCTTCCCGTTATAGTTTCTTTTGAAATGGAAAACGGCAGCATGCCGGACGGCACCACCGCTTCAGTAGCAGCCAGCATCTTTCAGGCTATGGGAGCGGATTGCCTTGGTCTTAACTGTAAGGACGCTCCTCTTTCCCTGCTGGGCGCTCTGAGAGATTTTAATTCAGTTTCCTCCCTGCCCGTATTAATACGTCCCGACGCCGGCAGGGAGGGCAAAATGACTCCCGAGGCTTTCAGAGACAGTCTTAATGCCTTAACCCCCGCAGGAGCGGCTCATATAGGCGGAGGCTTTGGTTCAACGCCCGAGCACATCCGCGCTTTAAGCGCCATAGCTCTGCCAGAGAACAGCAAAAACGAATTAGACCGCCCTTACATGCTCTCGGACAGCAAAAAGCTTTATCAGATTAATTATAAGCTCGAGCTGCCCTTTACTCCTCAAAACGGACAGACAGCCGATGAAATTTGCTCTGAAGCCATTAAAGCGGCTGACAGCGGAGATTTTTATATTGATATTTCCAATTTATCCGAAGAGGTTATTCCTCAATTAATGCCTTTATTAGAAAAACGGCTGCATCGGCCGCTGATAATAAAAGCCGCAGCCTTCAATCAATATAAGCTGGCTTTAAAATATTACTGCGGAATTGCGGGAGTTACCGGCTGCGATTTCGAGACCTTTCACGCCCTCGCCCATTTCGGCGCGGTTCTGATTTAACGATATTCCGAGGCTTAATAAGGCACTTTTTATCAAAACCTATTAGTTCCTGACGGCCCGCGGCAACGAGGGCTTTTTTTACAAGCTCATAGTTTTCCGGCTTTTTATATTGTATCAGCGCTCTTTGCATCGCCTTTTCCAAAGGGGACCTGGGAACATACACCTCGCGCATTGTACGAGGATCCAGTCCGGTATAAAACATACAGGTGCTCATAGTTCCCGGAGTCGGATAAAAATCCTGCACCTGCTCGGGCATATGGTTTATATCTCTAAGATATTCCGCAAGCTCTACAGCGTCCTGAAGCGTGCAGCCCGGATGCGAGGACATTAAATAGGGCACAAGATACTGTTCCTTGCCCATTCTCTGATTTATCTCGTAGAACTTTTCACGGAACCTTTCATATATTTTATGCTCCGGCTTGCCCATAGCCGCCAGCGCTCCAGGAGCCACATGCTCGGGCGCTACCTTAAGCTGTCCGCTTACATGATGCCGGCATAATTGCTCCATAAAACGCATTCCGTTCTTTTTATCGGCCAAAACATAATCAAAACGTATACCTGACCGCACAAAAACCTTTTTAACTCCAGGAAGCTTCCTGAGTTTTTCCAGCAATTGAATATAATCTGAATGGTCAGCCTTTAAATTTACGCATGGGGAAGGAAAAAGGCACTGCTTATTCAGACACGGGCCGCTTTTTTCCTGCCTTGAGCATGCGGGAAACCGGAAATTAGCCGTAGGGCCGCCAACATCATGTATATACCCCTTAAAATCCTTATCCCCGATTATAACGCGCGCCTCCTCCAAAATAGAGGCATGGCTGCGCGAGGTTACCTTTCTTCCCTGGTGAAAGGCAAGCGCACAGAAATTGCAGCCTCCAAAGCAGCCGCGGCTGCTGGTTATGCTGTATTTAACCTCTTCAATGGCAGGCACTCCTCCCATGCTTTTATACATGGGATGATAATCCCGTTCATAAGGCAGAGAATAGGTTTGGTCCATCTCCTCGCGGGAAAGGGCCTCCTGGGGCGGGTTGCATACCGCATAAATTTTGCCGTGCTTCTGCACAAGCCGTTTGCCCTGCGGGCTTTGCTGCGCATACTGCTTCATAAATGCCTGAGCGTACGCGCGCTTATTATCCCGCACCTCCTCAAAGCTCTCTATAATTTCATAATCATATACGTTTTCCAGGTTCTCGGCAATATAGGCCGAACCGTTTATATATGTTATATCCTTTATAGGTATACCCGCCTCCAGAGCGTCGGCAAGTTCTATTATACTCCTCTCGCCCATTCCGAAAAGCAATAAATCAGCGCCGCTGTCTACCAAAATAGAAGCGCGCACTCTGTCCTCCCAATAATCGTAATGGGCAAGCCGCCTGAGACTGGCTTCTACCCCTCCCAATATTACCGGTATGTTTTTATATGCCTGACGTATGCAGTTGGTATAAACTATATCCGCTCTGTTGGGCCGCAATCCTGTTTTTCCGCCGGGAGAATAGACGTCTCTGCTTCTGGGCCTTTTAGCCGCCGTATATGCGTTTACCATAGAATCAATATTGCCTGACGAAACTAAAAAGCCCAGCCGCGGCCGCCCAAACTCCTTAAAAGCCTTTATATTTCTCCAGTCCGGCTGAGCCAGCATGGACACCTTATACCCCCTGCTTTCCAGCATTCTGGTTATTATGGCATGACCGAAGCTGGGATGGTCTACATACGCGTCTCCCGACACATATACAAAATCCGGCCTTTCCCAGCCTCTTGAAAGCATTTCCTCTCTATTCACGGGCAAAAACGGCATGATACTACTTCCTTTCCCTTTAAACAAAATTAGTATATCACCCGTCCGCCCATTAGCGCAACCGTATTCTGCCCACAACGCGCGCACAATACAAAATTATATTATAACCTTTATATGATGCGTCTCTTTATCATCCTTAAGAATTATTTCTCCGCATGCCCTGCCGTCCAAAAGCAGGCTGTGCATTCCCTTGTCCCGGCCTTCAGGGTTAAATAGGTCAATCTTGTAAACACTTTCGCCGTATAAAAACTCCATAGACACCTTATCCCAGCCCGGAGGAAGGCAAGGCTCAAAGGCCAGCCTGTCTCCATGCAGCTTAAAGCCTAAAATATCCTCCAGATAAACCGCATACATCCAGGCTGCGGCGCCCGTATACCACGTCCATCCGCTTCTGCCCGTATTTGCTCCGCAGGAATATACATCCCCCGCCGCTACATATGGCTCCCCCTTATATACCGACGCCTGTTGAAAAGTCAAAGCATGATTGACAGGATTAAGCATGCTCATAATCTCGCCCGCCTTATCCGCTTCCCCGCTCAAGGCCAGCGCCTTTAAAAACCATACCGCCGCATGGGTATACTGTCCTCCATTCTCGCGCAGGCCGCCCAGATATCTCTGGATATAGCCCGCAAAGGGCTGATGCTTATCAAAGGGCGGCCAAAGCAGCCGCACTATGCCCGCGCCCTGATCGACCAATAACTCAAAGGCGGAGTTCATGGCCGTATGCTGCATATCCGCCTCAGCCATGCCCGAAATAACCGCCCATGCCTGAGAAATTAAATCTATGCGGCATTCGTCCGACTTATGGGAGCCTATATTAAGCCCGTCATCGCTTACCGCGCGCAGATACCAGCGGCCGTCCCACGCCTTTTGAACAGCCTGACGCAGCTTAACAGCGCAGTTCATAAGCGTTTGGGCCGTATCTTCATCCCCGCGTTCACGCGCTACGGGCAAAAATTCGCTTATAACGCTTAAAAGGAACCAGCCCAGCCACACGCTTTCGCCGCGTCCTTTTGCGCCCAATTCATCCATGCCGTCGTTCCAGTCGCCCGTACCCATTAAGGGCAAGCCGTTTTCCCCCATACGCGCCGCTCTGCGTATAGCTCTCAGGCAATGCTCATAAAGAGTTCCATTGCCGCTGAGAGACGGCTCCTCATATACGTCCTTCTCTCCCGCAGCGGGTGCGCGGCCCGAAAGATAAGGAGCCGTTTGGTCAAATATTGCGTAATCGCCGGTAATTTCCGCATAACGACAGGCCACATAGGGCAAAAACAGCAAATCATCGCTTATTTTAGTCCGCACACCCCGGCGGGGAGCATGCCACCAATGCTGCACATCCCCCTCCAAAAACTGGTGTCCCGCGCATTCAATGATATGCCTGCGCACTAATTCAGGGCGGCTGTAAACCAGAGCAAGGCAGTCCTGGAGCTGGTCCCTGAAGCCATAGGCGCCTCCCACCTGATAAAAGCCCGCGCGCCCATAAAAGCGCGAGCTGAAGCTCTGATACAGCAGCCAGCGGTTAAACATAAAATCAAACGCTTTATCCGGCGTATTTACCTTTATCCTATCCAGACGCTCGTCCCAGAAGCGCTTTATCTCCTCTAAGGCTTCAGCCACGCCCTGCGCCTTTATTTTTTCTATATGCCCGGCAGCCTCCTCCAGACTTTCAGCATAGCCCAGAGCGCACCAGAAACCCGCCTCGCCATCCACCTCCAGGTATGCTCTGCCCGAAAGAAACGGATTGGTATTCCCCCCCTCAGGCAAGCTTTTAAGGCGCATACCCTGGGGCCGCGTCATATCGCCCCGACCAAAAAAGGCGTCGCGGTCCAAACACTTTTCAAATGCCCCTGGCATATATAAATAGGCATACTTATTATCCCGCTTGACATATATAAAGCCGTCCGTACTGCCGCAGAACATAAATTTCAAGCTTTCCTGCCTGTCCCGGCCAAGAGCCGCCTCTATACAGGCGGTAACGCTCAGCCGGCGGACCCTGCCGCTCCTGTTTAAAAAGTCAAGGGCATAAATTTTTAAGGGCAGTTCCCTATGCACAAACACCGTCTGCCTCTGTTCCAAACCCATGCCGTTGTATTCAAAGTAGCTGTAGCCCTGACCATGCGCGGCTTTATATTCATCCCCCAGATTTATGGGCGAAGAGGTTATGCTCCAAAAGCGTCCGCTTTCCTCATCTCGGATATAGATATATTCATTAGGCGTATTTAAAACCGGGTCGTTCTGAAAATCAGTCAGCTTTTCCAGTCCGCTGTTTTCATGCCAGGTATAGCCTCCCCCGTTTTCACAGACTACAGTCCCCAAATTTCCCGATGAAATGCAGTTGCTCCAAGGCAGAAAAGTACCCTTGCCCATGCGCGTAATAATAACGTATTCCCGTCCGTCCTCAGAAAAACCGCCCAAGCCGTTAAAAAACTGCAAATTCTGAACAGCTATTTTAGAGGCCGGATAATTTACCGGTAAAACCTCCAGCGTTTCAGCCGAAGCATTTTGAACCGGCTCGTGCTGAGCTTCCCCGTCCAAATCCACATAAATACAGGCCATAGCCTTAAGAGATTGAATCATGTCCTCCTTTTCATAGCGGCATTTATGATGAACAACCTCATTCTCTCCCCTTTCAATAGCGGCAAGTATGTTTTCTACGCGATTATAGTCAGACTGCATATAATCCTGCTCGCTGTAATCCATTACCAGCAAATCCATCTTAAAGCCCAGGAAGCATATATAGCGGTATGCATTTACAGCGTTCTTCAAATTTTCTGATGCAAATTGGGCCGGGCAGCGGATAAGCATTATGGGATTATCCCCCGAAACGCCCATGCTCCAAAGCTGCTCACGCCTGCCGTTTTCGCTTATACCCGCTTTAGCGTTCCTTAAGGCGTTATATACGGCCCTGCCTATAAAGCGCGTCTGAGCAGCGCTGACCTTATAATAATTCATGCGCGCTACCGCCTGAGCGCAGGCCAATTCAGCCTCCTTTCTGCTATCGCAGCCTTTAAGGCTTTCCAAAAGCTTTTCCAATTCGCCCTCGTTAAGCGCGGCAGCCGTATAAAAGGTCAGAACCGAGCTTTGACCCGGCTTTAGCTTCACCCTTACGCTCTGCGCCAGCATAGGCTCAATAGGAACCTCCTTGCAGTCGCCCGGTCTCTCCTGAGCAGCCGCAATCATATCGGGCAAGCCGGTATTATTTCTGCCATAAAAGGCAAACCTGTCGGTACAATACCACTGCGCCTCAAAATCTCCCGCTGCCGCCAGCAGCATGCAGCCGTCCGTCTCTCCCCGCTTGCCCCTTCGCTTTAACGCCATCCCTCCGTCAACCATAACTGCGCTGATAAACAGCTTATTAAACACTCTGTGAGCATAATAATCATTTGGAGGGCAAAGCACGGCGTCATGCGCAAGAGTTACAACCAATTCCTTGGCCTGCCGCGAAAGATTTGCTAATTCTATACGGCGTATTTCCACGTTTTTATCTGCGCTCAGAATTATTTCCTCATCTATTTTAAGCTCCCTGCCCGTATATGAGAAAACGCATTTATCCTCTCTGAATACGCCCTCAAGCATCGGTATCAGCGACTGCGCCGAATCATCCCTTATATAAAGCCTGGAGCCGCCGGCAAAATCTCCGCCGTTAAAGGAAAACAGCGTAAGAGCCAAATCCTTAAACCAGAGCGCGCCCGTACCGTCGGCGGAATACGCGCCTCTAAGGCTTCCGTTAGTAAGCGTCTGAACGCTGTCCGGCACCGCCTTTACCGGAACTATATTAAGGCTCTTAAGTTTAACCTCCTCGCGCACCCTGCGCGGCGAAGCGCCTTCAGGAGGCTTCTCCTCCAAAAGCAGAGCCGCGGCCTTTATCATATCGTTTTCCATAAAGCCCGCTCTTACTGCGGAATTTTCTAAAATATTGCAGAGAGAGCATAGAGACATGCCGTTATGATGAGCCATATAAGTAGCCGCCAGCTCTCCGGCGCTATAATTCTCCATAACTCCGCGGCTATGCGTAAAATCAATAGCCTCGAACATACCCAGACTGCCGGCGCAGCCTCTCTGCACTAATTTTACTAAATTCTCCATGCCCTCGCGCGGAAAGCGTTCCAGCGCCAGAATTGTGGAATAAGGAGAAACTACTCTTTCCCTCGGGCACGAGCTTAAGGCCGTGGCATATACGCCAAAGGCCTTATATTTATATTCCCTATGCCTGTCCAAGGCATAATAAGCCGATTCGCTTATTCCCCAGGGAATATTGCCCCATCTTCCGTAAGCTATCTGCGCCCTGACAGCTCCGTCAACACTCCTGCCCAACAGAGTATCCCTGTGAGTATCAAAAAATATTTCAGGCATAAGATATTCAAACATTGTTCCGCTCCAGGAAAGAAGCACCGGCTCGTCGTCAATTCTGGAAATCGGCCTTCCCAATGCAAACCAATGCTCTGGCGGAACGGCGCCCGAGGCTACGGCATAATAGCTGCACAATCTGCTCTCTGAAGCCAGCAAGTCGTAATAATGCCCGCTTAATTTATTTTCCTGCGCGTCCCATCCTATGGAAAAGAGCTTTTTCTTGGCGTCATACAGACCGGAAAGCTCACAGTTCTCCAGCAGACGGTCAATTCTGCTCTGAAGCTGCGAAGCGGCGGTATTTAACGAGGCTATATAGTTTAAAGCGCCGCTTTTTAACTCGCTGTCTTCAAAATAACCGTCAGGATTAATGCTTATTTCATACAGACTGGCGCTGCACGCCCCTTCTATGCCCAAATTCATATAGCTTTCCTTAAAGCCCGCATACATCTCCCGGACAAACTTTATCCCTTTAACCGAATCCAGGCTGTTATCCCCTATTATTTGGCCGAGCACGGCGCACAAAGCGGAAATATTCTGAGCGGCCGCCAGCGCGCCGTCATACTGCCTTATTTGCTCATACAGCTCCTTATCCATACGCTTTTCATCCACTATGCTCATTAAAAGAGTACGCAGGCCCTCCTTCAGGCGCCCGTCCATAACAGAATGCCTGAATAACCCCGAGAGCATACCACGGCAGGCCAAAAGACAGCAAAGAAAATTGCCGCTGTCCACGCTGGAAATATATTTAGGCTCCATAGGGCTTAAATCAGATATTTTATACCAATTATATAAATTCCCATTCCATTTTTCCAAACTCTCAATTGTCAAAAGAGTATTATCCAGCAGCTTTAAAGCCGCCGAAGGGGACATAAGACGCATATACGCCGCGCAAAGCGGGGCAAGCGCTCCGAATCCTATATTTGTAGCGCTGGTTCTGTCAGCAAAGCCGATAAAGGGCCGCTGCTGGAAATTATCCGGAGGCAGATAATGCGTATCCTTATTCATACCCTCATAAAAATATCTAAAGGTACGGGCGGCCAGCATGCGCAGCGCATAGAGCTGTTCAGGCAGCAGCCTGTCCGTCTTTAATTCCGCGCTGAAGGACAGCCTGTAAGCTATATAAGGAGCAAAGGCCCAGGCCAAACCAAGAATCAGCGGCAGGAGCAGATATCTTCCAAAAGCGGCGGCCACAAGAAAATATACCGCTCCAAAAACAGCGCACGGCCACATAACCGCCGCATAAGCGTTGCCCGTAGCCCGCCCCTTTTCGCTGTCCGCCGCCGTCACCCATTCAAGCAGCCTCTTCCTGCTTATAAGCATACGGTACAGCGCGCGCAGCTTAGCGTCCGCATATACATACGCTTCATAAGGCAGAAATATAAAGCTGAGAGCCAGCCTTACTATGACAGCCCATATATCGGGCAGCGCGTCCCGCAGGGTATATTTGCGCTTGATAGCCCTATATACTCCTACCGCCTTAGAAAACACCTCCAGCCCAAGCGGATAAAATACCGCCTGCAATGCAAAAGCAAAATATACCAGCATATTTCCAGGCAGAATTGATACCGACAGCAGAAGAAGCATCAAAACCGAGCCCGGAAACAGCGTTCTAAACATATTGGCAAATATTTTAAACCTGGCTAAGGGAGAAAGCTCGTTTTTAAACACCCAGCGCGCAAGCTGCCAATCCCCGCGGGTCCAGCGATGCGCCCGCTTATAATATGCCAAAGGTTCGCCTGGAAAGCTATCGAAAAATTTTACGTCTCCCGCCGTAGCGCAGCGAAGAAAGGAGCCTTCAAGCAAATCATGACTAAGCACGGTGTTTTCAGGAATCCTCTCTCCTATGGCTTCCTGGAACGCGCCAACGTCTATAATCCCCTTGCCGCCAAAGCTGGCGCAATTAAATATATCCTGATATACGTCGCTGACCAGCCCCGAATAAGCGTCCAATCCCCCCTTAGGAGAGAAAAAACGCGCAAAATATGTTTTAAGCGAGGATATGGTCGTGCCCATAGCGGGCTGTATAATGCCATAGCCTTGAATTATTCTCTTTTTTTCCTTGCTGTATACCGGCCTGTTCAGCGGATGGGCAGCGCGCGAAATCAAGCTCAGCACCGCGCCCGGCGCCAATCGCGTATCCGCGTCTACAGTCAGAATATATTTTACTCCGGCCAACGGGCCTGCGTCGCCCATAAAATCATTATTTTCCCCGTCAGAGCATACTTTTATAAGCTGCATGAGCGCGCCCCTTTTTCGCTCATAACCCATATATTTCTTATCCCTATCGACATATTTGCGTTCACGGTGCAAATATATAAACTGCGCATGCGGATATTTTTTATTAAGCGCCTCTATTCGACGTGACGCCTCGGCATAAATTCCTGCGTCCTGCTCCTCCAGAGGGTTATCTCCGTCCTTATAGTCGCCCAAAAGCACATAAACGGCGTTTTCGCATCTATTGGAGAGATAATGCCTTTCAAGCAGCGCGCACACTTCGCCCGCGCGCTTTTGACTGCTTAAAAGCGCAGGAATAACCACGGCTGTGCGATACTGGGCCGAATCGCACAGCTCCTCCTTTAGGCCGGGCACTACCACAGGCTTAACAAATATATTTATCATGCTGTTAAGCAGTATTTCCGTCATAATATACGCAGGCGCAAGGCCCACAACAGCGGTTATCAGCCCATAAAGCCATTTAAGGGAATCCGCCGCGCCAGCAGCATATATAACCAAAGGCGTCAGCATTAAAAACGTTATAAGCCCCAAAGCGCAGAAATAATATATCCCCATGCTTTTTTTGGAAAGATAGGTTTTACGGCTTTTTATCTTGCCTTCCTCAAAAAGCCGGTCTATAAGCTTTTGCCTTTCGCCCCCTATAAGATAAGCGCATATTCCTCCATAGGGATTATCCTCTTCAGACAGCCGATAGGCTGTACGAAGAATTTCCATTTCGTCAGCGCCGTACCGTCTGCTCATGCGCGCTAAAGCTACGCGGCATGCGCTTCGGGTAGCTTTGTTAGAGCTCGCGTATGTTCCCGACTTCTCCTCAAGCAGCATACGCTCAGCGCCGAACGTTTCCTCCACTACCGTTTCGCTCTCTATATCTCCTATAGTTATAAGCCGCTTAACCGAGGCGGCTACAGCCGCCGAAAGCCTGGAATGAGCCAAACGCGTTTCCTCCAGCAGGGATTCCCTATCCAATCCGCGCCGGCTTAGGGCGCGCCCGCACAGCACTTCAAGCTCGCTATCCTGTTCCTGCCGGGAGAGAATAAGCATAAGATTATAAAAGCTCTCCCCTGTGCTGTCCTGATTAAGCTCGCGCAAGAGAGCGTCGCTGCGCTTTTCCTTTGCCAGACGCTCCAGCCGCTCATAATTTCCGGCAGACTCCAGCATATTTAAAGCCGCCTGCGTAATATACTCCAAAATACATAGCTTAAGGCAAAACGGCAGTAAAAACCCCTCCTCAAGCTGCATCTCTTCGCATGAATTCAACTGCTTAATATATGCGATTAAATCTTCCTGACTGAAGTTGCCGCCGTTTTTAATTATAAAATAACCAGCCGCCTCGTATACCCTAAGATTACCTCGTTTATTTACAGGAAGCTTCATAGAAAGATTGGCTTGTTGAGCGCATACTTGCTCCGCCTCGCTGAAAAGACGGTTTTTATTGTCCGCAAGCCATTTCAGCCCTAATTCAAATTCTCCGGGCGCCAAGCTCTCCAGTCTGGCGACGGCCTCTTCCAAAGCGGTCTGCATTAAGGCTGGATTAGGCAGCGCTTTTTTAACCTTTTTAATCCCGGCGACGCTTAAATCAGGCGATTCTATCGCCTTCAACGGACCGCCTGCCTTTAAAGAAGCGTATGTACGCTTCTTTTTAGCCTCATATACAATTATCCAAATTATCGCTAGCATTAAAACTGTCAACAAAATATATTCCATACTTACACTCCCGTAGGATTTTTTGGGGTAGGCGCAATTATGAAATATATTATTAACAATATATAATGGAACAATACAATTCAGGTATAAAATGCAAATTAACTCTTAAATATACGGTAAACATCGTCAAAAATCTCATAGAGGTTTTTAACGGCAGCCTGCATTAAAACAAAAAGCGAGAATGTATAACTAATAATGCGTCTACAGCCTTAAAATATTGACTTCCAGGCAAAAGCAGCACATCAAAAAAACAAATGCACTTTTCTAAAACCGCATCACATCCTGCTCAATAATGCTAAACAATAAAAAAACGACTCGGATAAAACCGAGCCGTCAATAAAAACGTAATATTTTACAGGGCGGTAAGCAGTATACAAAACTGCCTATATTCCCCCAAGCTTAAAATTTAGCCGCATTAAGTCGGATTCCAGGACCCATAGTAGTGGAAAGAGCCACGCTCTTAAGATAAGTTCCCTTGGAAACAGACGGCTTAGCTTTAATAATAGCTTCCATCAGCACATTCAGGTTCTCTACAAGCTTATCCTTGCCAAAGCTGGCCTTGCCGATAGGCACATGCACTATAGCGGTTTTATCTACGCGGTATTCAACCTTACCTGCTTTAATTTCATTAATAGCGCGGGAAAGATCCGCAGCAACAGTACCGCTCTTGGGGTTAGGCATTAAACCCTTAGGTCCCAGCACCTTACCCAAACGGCCTACAAGGCCCATCATATCAGGAGTGGTAACGATTACGTCGTAATCAAACCAGTTTTCATTCTGAATCTTGGCTACCATTTCCTCAGCGCCTACATAATCAGCGCCCGCCGCTTCAGCCTCAGCCGCGCGTTCGCCCTTAGCTATAGCCAGAATACGCACCTTTTTGCCCGTGCCGTTAGGCAGCACTACTACGCCGCGAACCTGCTGATCCGCATGGCGGGGGTCAACGCCCAGCTTAATGGAAAGCTCAACGGTCTCATCAAATTTGGCCTTAGCAGTCTGAAGCACCAGTTCTATGGCCTCCTCCGTATCATAGAGCTTTTGAGCGTCCACTAATTTAAGGCTTTCCAAATATTTTTTTCCGTGTTTCATCATTTTCCTCCTCGTGGTTGTAACGGTGCAAATTTTATTGCCCCTCCCACTTAATTAAAGCTAGTCCTCAACTGTAACGCCCATGCTGCGGGCAGTTCCAGCTACCATGCTCATAGCGCCGTCCAAATCCACAGCGTTAAGGTCGGGCATTTTCAGCTCGGCAATCTCCTTAAGCTGCGCCTTGGTTATCTTGGCAACCTTAGTCTTATTAGGCGCTCCCGAACCGCTCTCAATCCCGCATGCCTTTTTAATCAGCACGGCAGCAGGCGGAGTTTTGGTAATAAAGGAAAAGGAACGATCCTGATAAATGGTGATAACTACAGGAATAATCATACCAGCCTGTTTAGCGGTACGCTCATTAAATTCCTTGCAGAAGCCCATGATGTTTATACCATGAGGGCCGAGCACCGAACCGACAGGAGGCGCCGGAGTAGCCTTACCGGCTGCAATCTGCAGCTTAACCATACCTGTTATCTTCTTAGCCATAATTAAAACACCTCCTCGTTATATAATGTGGTGATAGCGAACAAAAGTCCTCCCACCGCGCCATAATGACGCATATATATCACAGGCCGCGCTTGCAGCCTACAATACCTGAACCTGCACAAAATCCACTTCTACAGGCGTATCCCGGCCGAACATGGAAACAATAACCTTAAGCTTCTGCTTAGCCGGGTCAATTTCTTCCACCACTCCGGGAAAGCCGTCCAGCGGGCCGGACACAATGCGGACATAATCCCCTTTATTGATATCCAGCTTAATGGACACATTTTCAACGCCCATCCTGCGCACTTCCTCGTCGCTCAAAGGAATGGGCTGCTTGGAACCCGGCCCTACAAAGCCCGTTACGCCGCGAGTATTTCTGACGGCATACCAGGTATGCTGATTCATAATCATTTTAATCATGACATAGCCGGGATAAAGCTTGCGTTCCACAAGCTTCTTCCTGTCATTCTTTATTTCCATGACCTCTTCCACCGGAATTTTAACATCCACTATATAATCCTGAAGCTGCATGTTTTCCACCATGTTCTGCAGGCTGGTCATGACTTTATTTTCATAGCCCGAATAGGTATGAATTACATACCATTTGGGTTCGTTTACCGTTCCTTCGCTCATTAGGAAGCTCCCTTTTATTGAAACAGCGCCGCAAAATCGTCAGTAAGCAGCGACAAAAGCTCGTTGACGCCAAAATCCATAATACCCGTTATAACCGCCATTATTATAACGAATATAAATACGCCTATTGAATAATTCTTAAGCTCCTGGCGGGACGGCCATGTAACCTTTTTAAGTTCATGCACCATATCCTTAATTGGGTTGGAACGCTTCTTTTTTTCTTTATTTGCCTTAACGGGCTTCTGCTTGGCTTCCTTTTCAATCTTGTCTGCCATTTTTCTTTTTCACATCCTCAAATAATAAGGTCCTACCGCTTATTTAGTCTCCTTATGAGCGGTATGGCTTTTGCAAACGGGACAATATTTCTTAATCTCAAGACGGTCAGGATCGTTTTTCTTGTTTTTACTGGTAATGTAGTTTCTATTCTTGCAGTCAACGCACGCAAGAGTTACGTTGTTCCTCTGTCCGGCAGCCATTCTTCTAACACCTCCGACTTTTAAGCACACAAAATAAAAGCATTTTCTCAAATGCTTAATAACTTTACCATACAAACGCCCTCCTGTCAACCAAAAAAAGCGAAATCACGCATTTTTCCTTTTGCATACCTATTTAACTCCCCTTAAAAACGGATAAATTGTCGAGGAGGTTAGACCAAAATCAAAAAAATTAACTTTACATCCCCGCGTATTTGTCCGCACGCCTATCGGCGCATGAAAACGCGTTTATGCAAAAATCAAGACGCTTAAAAAATCGCTTGCTCAAAATTCCGAAGCGTGATATTATAAATAGGCGTTGATATGCGAGTGTGGCGGAACCGGCAGACGCACGGGACTTAAAATTTGAGCACCCGGGGCGAAATCCCCGGCGTGAATCGCGTCAAATTCGGTGGAACTCCATTTTTTGGACAATACCGAGCGAAGCCCTTAAACAAGGGAACGTGTAGAGACTAGACGGCGCGCGCCCCCAGCCTAAGCTTCAGGCAGGGCGAAGGTATAGTCCAGACTGCAACGTTTAAAAATAAGCGGCTATGGCAACATAGAGCAGTACGAAAATCCCGGGTTGGAGACAGCGTGAGGGTTCAAGTCCCTCCACTCGCACCATAACAGGAACATAAAAAAGATATGTTCCGCATAAACCCCGATAAAATCGGGGTTTTTTGCTGCCCAAACACCGGGATTTCAAGGCGCATATTCGTAGATATAAAACGGCTGTTTTTGCTTTGCGGATAGATTTGAACTCCCGTACAACAGAATAACTGCTTCAAACGGCAGACAAGTCATTAAAAACTTGTCTGCTGTTTCTGCGTTTTCACTGCCCGAAGTTTTGCAAAAGACTTCGGGCTTTTTTTATTTCAAAGGAGCGATCAAAATGTATTTTACCAATACCCCGTCCCTCAACAGTGTGGAGGCGATGATGAAACGTCCTCCCGGCGGCATACAGCGTGGCGGAGGCAGAAACTGCAGCCTATACAAATACACCGGGAAAGACTGCGATTGCAAATTCTGTCTCTACTACAGGAAAAAAGACGGATGCACTGTCCAGGTCTGTCCGGTGCTGGATATCCGGCTTGCCTGCGGCGCTGCTTCTGCCGGCGATGCAGTAAAAGCTGTTTTCAGAGATGCCCAAAATACAGCATTTCAAAAACGCCTGTCACAAATATACCACCGAAAGGATGATGCAGAAATGATTTTCCAAAACAACAGGCATAAGCAGATTTTTGAAGCCGAGCGATCATCTCTGCGAAAGCCCTGCAAAAAGGTTCTTGCTGTTTTGTATCTGCTGACTGCCGACCATATACTGTGGAGAAAAACAAAGCACCTGTTCTCCCCAAACGGCAGGATCGATTTCAAAAGCGTTCGTCTCGGAGATGTACCGACAGACTGCTACGCCCTGTGGAAAGCGGTAAAAGAGCTGCAGACCGGTGAGAAGCAAATATCGCTGTGTGAACTGGCAGACAGCGGTATTATCTCCGACAATGCCTTCCGTCTGATCGTGCAGGCGGTAACCATCGCCCGCTATGGCACTGCAATCTTAAATAATACGGAGGTACGATATGATTAACGCACTGATTCAAAACGGAGATCAAACAGCCGTGCTGAACCTTCCCTCTAACCCCTTCTCCCTGCTGTATGATCTGTCGCAGATCGGTATCCGCAGCCGACTACGGGACATTCCCATTAACGACGATGAGGACAGCGGCATTCAGGTAAAGCTCTTTGCCGATTCGGATATCGGCAGCAGCTTGGCAGTGCTGTTTAAACCATCTCATTCATTGGAAGACGCCAACCTGTGCGCCCACATGGTAGAAAACGCCAGACCGGAAATTTTGGAAGAACTGGAACAGCATATCATCCACGGTCAGTATTTCTCTCCGCAGGCAGTGATGGAAGATATCAAAGCCATGACGGAGGAGCTTATCAGCGTTACCGTTAATTATTACTGCCCTCTCCAAATCCACATGACCGATGAAGAATATGGGGATTGGTACGAGGCCGGCAACGGTTACGGCGTTGCCCATGAGGATGCAATCCGTGAACTTGTAAAGCGCGAACAGGAGCGCGACCTTCATAATATGGCGGACTATTTTGACGGCAGCGAATCCGCAAAATCTAAACTTGTCTCCGCTGTTTGGGATGTACAGGAAGTCGGCGACGAGCTGTACGGCGTGATCCGCACCGGTCTTCGGGAAGCCTTTTCATCGGCAGAAGAACAGGAATGGATCGGCGAACTGATCGGTCAGGCGGCGGACGGCTTTGGAGAAGGTCTGGAACAGCGTGAAATCAAGACCGATGACGGAGATATTTATGTGTCTTTCTGGCACAGCGGCGATGATTATTTTATGGAAAACGAAACAGATTTCCGACAGAGAATGTCTGAAAGCCCGCATTTCGGAACTATGCAGCTATGACGAAGGGAGAATACAACATGAACAGATTGGAAGCAGAAAGGCGCTTTGCACAGCGTATGAAGGACAACTACCCGCCCGGCACAAGGATTATGCTCTTGCAGATGGGTGCCGATCCCCACCCCATCGAGCCGAACACAAGAGGTACGGTCAGGGCGGTGGATGATAGTCCAGGGCTAATCATAGAACGCTGTATTTGATTGGTTATCCCATACAATCAGCCTGGTTTCTCCTGACGCGTCTATCTCTGCAATAAGCATTTGCTGAGCGCCTTCAGTATTAAGCATTGAACCCATAAAATCTATAGCCGCTCCGTAACCATACCCTACTCCGCAATTTATAGATGTGTAATCTGTCTGCACTATGGCTGTAGTAAATGCCAGGGGATTATGACTATGCCCCGTCAAATTTATTATCTGCGGATATTGCTTAAAAAGCTTATCCGCCTCATTCAGACTTATATTGGTCATTGCCGTGCTTCCAGTAATGTAAGAGGTATTGCGCACAGGATAATGCTGCATAACCAAAATAGGATTGGTCTTTGAATCTGCAGCCGCAATTTCAAGCTGTTCTTTCAGCCATGATATGTTATCGGCATATGAAATAACATTAGAAGAAGAAATAGTGGGCGACCAGGCGATTATATGGATGCCGTTGATTACTTTATGCACGTTGGGTTCCTCGCCAGTCATCTCTTTATACATTTGTACAGATTTTTCTTGAGTATAATATTTGATTCCTACTGTCTCCCAGTTTTCCGTATCCTCCATAAACTCATGATTGCCCATGCAGGTTATTATTTGAGTGCCCTCTTTCACTTTATTAGATATGACCTGTTTATACGACTGTATCCCCTGCTCATCCGTATCCTGATTAATGTCGCCCGCTATAAGCAGCGCGTCCAAATTCTTATATGTCTGCTTTTCGGCATAGGCATATGCCTGAGTCATTAGCTTTTCCAGTTTAACAGGATAATGAATATCAGTAGTTATAATAAAACGTGCAATCGGGTTAAACGCATCCTGCACAGGCGGGGCAGACTGAGACTGGACAGGTTCGGACGTAGCAGAAGCCGTAGACTGGCCGTTCGTCCGGCCGCCGGTTGGCCAACCAGCGGCAGTTCCCGACGGCGTGCCTTGCGGAAAAGAAGCGTTGGGAGACTTGGTTGCTTCCGCAGCGAAATCAGTCTGAGCCGTCGCAGAAGCGGAAGCAGACGTCCCGGTCTGCTGAGCGGAACATCCGCAGCCGCACACTATCAAAGCTATTATAGCTATACAAACTCTTCTAATTTTCATTTTTATCCCTCAATTTTAATTATTTTTTATATTTAAACCATATTTATTTTATATAAGCCGCCATAACTGCAATTATTGACCTAAGGCAGTAATCGAGAATATTACCTATACTGACGTTTTTTGAAAATCATGCAATAAAGAAGTACGGTCAGAGGAGGCAGCACAACCAATCCCAGCGCAGCGGCAGGAAAAGAATCGTCTCCCGTCTCCTGCGCTTTAATAAATCCATCCTTACAAAGGAATATATCCCCTACGGTTATATTGCCGTCTATTATTTTATCCCCCCCGTAACGGAACTGAATGTCCAAATAGGTTACTTCGTCCAGCGTCATTTCGGTTCCGCCGTTATACGGGCCCTGCTTTATCTCAAAGTCCTTAAGGCTCATCATGATGATTCCTGAGAACCCGGCCGGCACAATAACGTAACGGTTGTTAGCATGACTCCAGGGGAAGATAGCGCTTATCATATGGTCGCCGGGAACAGGATTGCTGTTGCGCTCGGCTAAAAGATAACCGTTATCCGATACCATGGAAACGCTGCCTGTACGGCATAATAGACTGGTAAAGGCAACATCCTCTCCCGTATTATTTTCCACATCAAAGCAAACATAATCATAGCCCTCATGCCCGGCAGCAAATCTTTGGCCCATAATAGAAGATTTAAACGACCAAATAAAGTAAGTATCCTTATCCTCGTTAGGTATGTTTTCCAAACTAAGCCGGCCATTTTTCAAAGTACCCTTTGCAAATGTATAATCATCGCCGGCAGGCTGTGTAAATTGTACGTCTTCCATTTCATTAAAGCTTTTCAATACCAATATATCCAAAACTTCAATCATGAATTCAGCTTCAAAGCCGCCGTAAAGCACCTTGGCCTTCTTTTTGCCCATTAAAGACGTATCGCATATAATCTCCACTCCGGCGGTTTCCATAGGTATCTCCGCTTTTTGATTGCCGTCAAAAAGCAGCGTCAACACGCCGCCCTCGGCATTTAAGCAATCATTTACCGCATATTGAGTACGCGGCGGCGTTTTTACTGATATGCCTTTAAGGGCTGCGGGCAGCACATTAATTTCTATAGAAGTTTTAATGTGCTGCCCGGCTATCCCCAGCTCTATGTTCCTGATTCCAAAGGCTTCTCCTTCCGGAATGGAAACGGTTACCGACGGATCATTCATTGGAATAACAACGCTATCATAATAGCCGCCGCCATAAACCAAGGTAAGCTCTCCTCCGTCTAAGGACAAATTTTCATCCTTAACACAAATAAGCTTGTCGGGAAGTCTGGAAACCTCTATTCTGGTAAGCGCCTTGGGCATATTCTGAGTCAGACGGAAATTTCCGAGCTGGATTTCCAGATTCTGCGGGTTCTGTTCACTTGCAGCCGCAGCAGAGGCCGCGCTGCGTATTTCAAAGGCTACCGCTTCAATCTGGTCAAATGTATATCCGCCTAAATTTCTGAACCCGGCCATATCAACATATATCGTTCCCTTAAAGCCCGCAGGCAGCAAGCAGTAATAATCGGTTGTTCCGCTGCCCAGGCCGGCCGTCCAAGCGTCAGTATCCGCCTTAACAATATTTTGGTTTTCATCCATAAGATAATAATTTGAATCAGGCTCAAAATATCTTACATACGAATCCCCCGCTTTAGCCTGCAGGGTAAGCCCCACTCCCACCTTAACGCCGCTGTTATTTACTGCGTCAATCGCAATATAATTGCGTCCCTGATGATTATTTCTTATAAAATATCCGAAACCATTCGGATTATTATTGGATAATATTTTATCGTATACCTGATTATATTTCTTCGCATGCTTATTGGTAAGCGTAATCATTTTAGTTTGCGGATCATATTTTGATACAAGCTGTCCTAGCTTGTAAGTGTCATTTGCATTATTGACCTGGTTCATACAGAACAGGCTTGACGCCTGATTGGTTTCTCCGGGATTGGGCCTATTATATATTATCGAATAATCCCAAACAGCATCAAGCACAGTTTCCTCCGCAAAAGCGGAAAAAGGCATTACCAAGACAATAAGCAGCGCACTTATTGCCGCGCATAACCATTTTCTCATACTGAATCCTCCTTATGTGCCGACCGTAATTTATAATAAGGTCAGCAGTATATTAAAATTATAATGTCAGTAACACCCAAATTCAATTTACTAATTTGACTTACTCTTCCTTTGTTTTGACTTTTAGCTGATTATGCCGCATTTATGAAAATTTCAAATATAACCTGAATAATAACGCATATCACGCTTAAATCAGACAGTATACGCATTTGATACTCTTTAGTCTCTCTGATTATAAACCTTGTTGTACCCTCAGCTTACAAGGAAGACGTTCAGAATGCATAAAATCTGCGTCCTGCCGCGCTGCTTTAATTTCATGTGCGCCCGGTGCATTCCTCCTTCAAGCGCGCTTTACCTGACGCAAATTTTATGCCTGCTGACTCTGCGGCCTCAAAGAGAGAAAATTTCTTCATTTTCAAGGCGGACCAAGAAAGCGTTACTTATGAGTACGATAATTGAGGATAACGCAGAAAATGAAGAAATTATCTCGGTTTTGAGGCGTGTAGTTCCTTGTAAACTGGGGGTATCTGCAAACTAAAACGCTTATTTAAAAAAGTAAATTACATCCGGCTTTTAAAGCAATTATATGTAAAAAAACACAAATACAATTCTGGATACTTAATACCTAAATGCAAACTGGAGAAAATAATAATAATATCAAATATATTTGTCGAACCAACAACATGCAAAGAGTCAACGTTTTTAAAATTAATCCTCTATAATATATTTTTTATTATTATTTCAAAAGCAAATAATTTAAAAAAGTGTTGACAGTAATATAAAACGGCAATATAATATCCTCAACAGGACAAAGGCGTTCCCGGGTAGCGCCTTTGTCCTGTTTTATTTTATTTAAGGGCGGTGTATGTATGACGGAATATTCTTTAATAGATACGCTATGGGTATTTCTCGCAGCAATTCTTGTTTTCTTTATGAATTTAGGCTTTGCAAGCGTTGAAGCGGGCTTTGCCAGAGCAAAAAACACAGTAAATATATTATCTAAAAACTTTATAGTATTTGCCGTATCCTCCCTGGGCTTTCTGCTCCTTGGCTGGGGAATAATGTTCGGCGGAAACAATCCTTTTATGGGAACAGAGAATTTATTTATTTTAGGCGGCCAGAATTTATCCGCATATGAGGACACCTTAACCTCCTCAGTCCCATTTTGGGGGAAATTTTTCTTCCAGCTCGTATTCTGCGGAACAGCGGCCACTATAGTTTCCGGCGCAGTTGCCGAGCGCGTAAAATATGTGTCCTTCATTATATTTTCATTTGTACTCACCCTTATCATTTATCCCATCGTAGGCCATTGGGTATGGGGAGGCGGATGGCTTGCCAGCTTGGGCTTTAAGGACTTTGCAGGAGACGCGGTAGTGCATTCTCTCGGCGGTTGGGCAGCGCTCTCCGGAGCCATGTTGCTGGGACCACGTATTGGAAAATATTCTAAGGACGGAAAGCCTCGTGCAATTCCAGGTCACAGCATGTCTTTAGCCGTTATAGGACTGTTTGTGCTTTGGCTGGGCTGGTTCGGCTTTAATCCCGGCTCGACCATGAGCTTTCAGAACCCTTCGGATATATTCCACATATTAATGACTACAAACAGCTCCGCCATAGCCGCAGTATTAACCTCTACAGCCGCCTCCTGGCTTATTATGAAAAAGCCTGACTTGGGCATGACTATAAACGGATGCCTGGCAGGGCTGGTCGCCATTACCGGAGGCTGCGCATATGTGTCCATTGAAGCGTCACTACTTATTGGAGCTATTGCCGGAATCCTGGTTGTATTTGCAGTAAGATTTTTTGATAAAAGAAAAATCGACGACCCCGTCGGCGCCACTTCGGTTCATCTTGGCTGCGGAATACTAGGAACGCTGTGCGTCGGTATTTTCGCTAAAGAAGGCGTAACCAGCCTTTCGGCAGATAATGGTCTTTTATACGGCGGAGGGTTCGGGCTGCTGGGAATACAATTATTGGGCACTATAGCTATAGGCGCTTTTGTCTTTATTGCTTCTGGTTTGGTTTGGCTGGCTCTTAAAAAAACTATCGGCATACGGGTTTCCAAAGCAGAAGAACTGCAGGGATTAGACATAGGCGAACATGGAAATATCGCATATCCAGATTTTGCAGTCAACGCCGAAGCCATTGAAAATATTCCGGCATGCGTGCAAACCACCGAGCCTGTTTCCCCTGAAGCGCTCTCTATTGAACAGGACGTCGCCGTTCCTGTCAAGCATTATGAAACAAAAGGCGCTAAGCTTACTAAAGTAACCATACTAACCAATCAAAGCAAATTCGCTCAGCTACAGGAAGCTCTCGATAAACTGGGCGTTACAGGTATAACTGTTACAAACGTCTTTGGCTACGGTCTGCAGAAAGGCCATGCTATCTATTTCCGGGGCGCGCCTGTTTCCTCCAGGCTGCTGCCCAAAGTTAAAATAGATATAGTTATATGCAAAATACCCGTAGAAACGCTTGTAAAAGCCGTGCAGGAAACCCTGTACACCGGCAATATCGGGGACGGAAAGATATTTATATATGACGTGGAAGACGCTATAAAAATCCGAACAGGTGAACGCGGCTACGATGCACTACAGGACGAAAAGACAAGCTGATAAAAAGGGCCGCTCTTCTCATTTATGAGAGAAAGGGGGACTCTCCGTAAGGAAGAGTCCCCCTTAAATTTATTTAACGAGGCAGAATATATGGCAGCATGCCAAGAGTAGTGTTGATTTTCATTTATGATTATGCGCTATACTTACAATACGATAAATGGGGATTTTTATTAGGAGGATAATACGTGACTGAAATTTATTGCATGACCCAAATACATAAATATTGGAATGAAACTATTTGTTTGGCTGAAAAATGCTCATGGAAAGCAGGTCCTTATTTGGCTCAAAAGATGAAAAATAATGACTTCAATACATGGGAAAGAGTATTTATTGCCTGTGTAAATGGAAAAGTGGTAGGCTTCTGCACATTGACTGAAAAGGATGAGCTACCCAAAGAATATCAGTTTACACCATTTATAGGATTTGTTTTTGTTGATGAACCATACCGTGGTAATAGATTATCAGAGTTTATGATTCAGAGCGCAATTTTATATGCTCGTGAGATAGGATATGAAAAAGTATATATCATGAGTGGAGAAATCGGACTATACGAGAAATATGGGTTTGAAAAATTGGGTAATTATAAAACAATATTTGGTTCAATTGATCAGCTATTTGTTAAATCAACAATATAATAATGAAATATTTGGCTTAGCGGTTGGCGTATGAGAGCACTTTCTAAACGACTGTGTCTACATACAGGTTTAGCAAGTATCGGATTGTGAAGCCGCAATCCAAAGCAGAAGTCCGCACCTTTTTCAGGGTGCGGACTTCTGCTTATCCATGTATTTTCTATATAACTTCCTTATGGATTGTGCCTGAAAGGCGGTCCTTTTAATTAATATTCAATTCAAGCAAAAATCTCCGTATTCTTCTTCAGCAAGCATTATAGCCTCAAACGCTGATACAAAAACTACTCAAGCACTTTATATCCGTTGGCATACGCCTTTGCAACAGCCGCCTGATGCGCTTCGTCCACTCTGTTTGTACCATGCGTCCTGCTGCCTGCAAAATGTATGCAGAAATGGCCCGAAAAATTATTGCCTGAAACCTTGTCAAAGGAATGAGGCATTCCGTTCATAGACGCAGCTAAATAGCGTCCGTTATACACAACTATTATAGGCCGCCTGTTCCAGGACCAGCTTCCCAGCATTTTTTTCATTGTAGCAGTATCCGACGCGCTTATAGGCTCTACGTCCGCATGATTGTATCCGCCCGTGCGCTTTACGGTAAAACTGCGGCCTGTTGTAACGTCTATAATTTTAGCGGTCGTACCTATCTTAAAAAGATTCTTTGCCTCGTTAAACCAATTTATTTTTTCTATAACCTCTATATCCTCAGCATCCGGCGCAAGGGAGAAAAGCAGACGCTGGGTGGCAATATCCGCCTTACCGGTTACCGTCAAGCCCTTTGCGCGCTGGAATTTGCGTACTGAATCATACGTTTTGCTGCCGAAATACGAAGTTACATTACCACTAAAATATCCCAGCTCCTTTAAGCCCGTCTGAAGACGGCGTACCGCCACCGATTCATCCTCCTGCTCAAGCAGCTTATAGTTCTTAAGCGTGGAGGGCATTTTAGACGCAAGCGTATAAAGCTTATCCTGCGTGCGCGAATTGGCTATGCCGGTATCCGCAAGCCCTACATAATCCTGAAAGCTTCTGAGGGCCTCCTCTGTTTTATCCCCGAAAAATTCTGTAGTACTGCCGCTGAAATAGCCCAATTTTTTCAGCGCTTCCTGCAGGCCGTTTACCGCCTGGCCGCTGTCCCCCGGATTCAACGTAGCATATTTAGGCTGAGCGCTGCCCCCTATGCCTCTGTAATCTACTATGTAATTAAGCAGCTGCACAGTCTGCGCGTCCGCTTCACCTGTCGCCGAAATTCCAAACTGCTCCTGAAAGCGCTCCAGAGCGCTTTGAGTTATACTGCCAAAATAGCCTGTCAAATTATCGGCGGACATATAGCCCAGATCGGCTAAAGCCTGCTGAACAGCCGTAATCTCTTCTTCAGAGGACTGCTCGTTTACCGCGGCATATTCGCTCGTTCCAGCCGGCTGTGCAATCTCGCTGAGCAATTCAAAAGTTTCGCCTGAAGCCTTTCCGTTTGCGAGCAGGCCGTTATCTGCTTGAAAATTCATAACCGCGCTGCGTGTGGCAAGACCATACATGCCGTCGCAGTCTAATTTAAAATATCCAGCGACCGCCAATCCCTTTTGAATAAGGGCGACCTCTTCGCCGCTATCTCCATATTGATAGGATTTGTCCGTCCCAGGAACCTTAGCAGTATTCTCCTGGTTGTAAATCATATCCAGCGTAGTATAATCCGCCTTGCCCGTCTCATTCAATTCATTCTGCCGCTGAAATTCGCCTACCGCACTTGCAGTTTTGCCGTCGTATACACCGGTAGCATGGTCGGTATAATAGCCAAGCTGGTTAAGACGCCTTTGAAGCTTTACCACCTCCGAGCCATTTGCGCCTAATTCCATAACGACCATAGCGCCGGCGTCCCTGCTGTCCATACTCTCCTCGTCCAGATAATTTGAGGAAGAAGCGGCTTTCTGCGGAACAGGCAGCATACATACGCATACTATTATTCCGGCAAGAAATAAAACTCCAGTCCCCTTAAGCAAATTTGGATTCAGCCTGCGAAAGAAGCCTCTGATTGTTACATAAATGTTACATAAATATTTCTTAAACATCATAAAGCAATTATAATACAGTCATACCGGTATGTCAAGAGCTAAATTATTAATAAATCAGTTATTTTTAATCCATTTATTTACATTTACTGCGTATATTTTTCAATATTAGAGATTGATTAGTAATTCAAATTATTTTATACTAGAAAATAGAAAGAGGGTGTTTATTTGGCTCTCCTGCAAAGGTTAAAGAAACAGAAAAAAACAGACGGTATTATTATTGCATCTCTTCTGCTCCTTATTGTATTTGCCGTACAGCTCGTACTTATGGTAAGCACGGATTCAAATACCTTTCTTTCCGCCTCCAATTCCTGCTCTCAGGCTCTTCCGGACGGCTATTTATATATGAGCTGTTCCCCCTCCGAAATACATTCAGGAAATCTTATACTTATAAACGCGGACAACCTCTATAATTTTGAAGATAACGACATAAATATGCTGAGTATATATGAAAACAAAAATAAATACTATATGGCAAAGGATAAGAACGTCCTGGCCGCTCCCCAGTTAGTCAGCGCCTTGAATCAGCTTATGGAGGATTTTTACAATACCACGCAGCTAAAAGACGTTATAGCATTAAGCGGATACCGCAGTCTGGAAAAACAGCAGGAATTATATGATAATTCAGACAAAACGCAGGGTTCTCCCTATTGGACCGCCGCGCCAGGCGCCAGCGAGCACCACAGCGGACTTGCCGTGGATTTGGGCATATACCGGGAGGGCGCCAGCTTCCCCTTCGACGGAAAGGACCAATATTCCTATATAATAAGCAACGCATACCGATACGGGCTTATAGTGCGCTATGACCAGGCAAAATCGGATATTACGGGAGTACACGGCGAGCCATGGCATTTAAGATATGTAGGACAGGCTCACGCCCAATATATGTTTGAACAGAATTTATGTCTGGAGGAATACATAGCGATGCTCAGGGAGCACGCATTTGAACAGGAACATCTTTTTGTTAAAACCTACAGCGGCAGCAAATATGAAATATACTACGTTTCAGCTGAGAACTGCTCAAAAGGACTGCCCGTCCCCGAGGATATGCCCTTTACAGTTTCAGGAAATAATATAGACGGCTTCATAGTAACAATAAAAACCGCCTAGCCCATTTTTTCGCAGGCAGCTGCGCATAAAAAGCGCCGGCAAGAGCCGGGCAGCAATTTCACGGCGGGCTCCGAACGAAGTCCTTATTTAGCCCGTCGAACTAATTCCAATCATTCCTTTAATTGCATTTTCTTCAGTATTTTTTGCTTAACAAACACCAAAATCGACCTAAACGCGCAGCAAAAAGCCGGAATGCGTAATTTTGGCATTACGCATTCCGGCATAAAAGCAGGGCATGCTCTCAACAATTATCCGTCGTATGCTCTATGTAAATCATATTGCATCAGAGCCGGACCATTCAGCCGCCCGCCGCCGAAAGCCGCGTCTGTACGCCCGATTGGTCATACCTAACCAGGCCTATATAATCGTCCGCATGAATGACGAAATATGTGTATTCTCCCATAAAGCACGGCGCCGAGCAAGCCAAAAGCTCTCCTAGTTCCAGCACCTTTTCCTCGCTTGAACCGTCCGAAAGCATATAGAGCGCCGCCGTACCGTCATTGCTGACATAATAATATTTACCCTCGTATATTGTAACTCCATAATTGGGCGCGCCGTTTAAAAGCTCCGACCTGCCGCTTTCATAATCATAAAAATACATATATTCGCTTACTTCGTCACTATAAAGCAGACCGTCCTCAAGCGGAGTTATATTCATAGGAGCCGCTCCCTCAAGCAGTATTTCATATTGACCGCTTGAGATATTATAAACAGCCAAATCCTCGCCTAAGCTCATAAAAACATTATTTTCCAATCCGGAGGGGGAAGTAATAAAACCGTCCATAACCAGGCTCTGCTCCTCCTGGCCAATCTCCTGAGCATATATGCCCTCCTCTCCCAGAGTATACACGCTGCCGTTATAAATATAGTACCAGTTCTGTTCGCAGTACGCCAGCCCCAACAACTCTCCCGTCTCCAAATTAATCGAATTTACCGTATAGGAGCTGGGAGAAAAATTATCGTCCCGCTGAGCAACGGCCAGATAATACAGCACCCCGTCTATAACTGTCAGCCTGCTCGGAGTATCGGCCAGAGCAAGCACGCGAGTGCTCTGCGCATTATTCTCCAAAACGCATATACTGTCTGACGAGGCATAATATAAATTCCCGTTATACAGCGCAAAACGGCCTGAAACAGCGTCAGCCATAACTCCTTCGGGCGCAGGCGCGGGCGTAGCGACGGGAGGATGGGTATTTAGCGTCTGCAAACCAGAATTTCCCGGCGCCGACGTTACCGCGCACCCTCCCATTATTAAAACGGCGGCTATAAGCAGTAAAAGCGCAGATTTAATTTTCATAAAAAGATATCTCCATCAAATAATTTATCCAAAACGCAGCATATTCCGCCGTATAAAGGCGAATCCTCTCCAAAATAAGACCGTTCTATTTTTATTTTGTTGACTTTAGCTGCAAATATGTGTCTGTTTACATATTCCTCCATCTCAGCAATATACTTTTCCGGAAGCCTGCATCCTTCATGTCCCAAAAATATTTTCTGAGGATTAAAAAGGTTGACCGCATTTATAAGCGCATAAGAAAGCTTTAACGCCGTATCGCTGAAAACCTTATCGCATTTATCCATCAATGAAAGCTCTTCAAACCGCGACGGGGAAATATCCTCAGCCTCCAAAGCGCCGGCATGCGCAAGGCTTTTTATCAGAGTATGTATATTCGCATATAATTCCAAACAGCCTCTGTTTCCGCAGGCGCATTGCTCTCCGTCATATTTTATCGTGGTATGACCCAGCTCTCCGGCATAACCGCTGCCGTTCTGATATAGCTCCCCCTGCGAAACTATGCCAGCGCCTATACCGCTTGAAATTCCTATATAAATAAAATTCTCCAGCTCCTTGCCGGCTCCAAGCAGCAGCTCGGCCAAGGCCGCGGCGTTTGTATCATTGCTTACATACGTCCTTATGCCGCACTCTCTTTCCAGCAAGGCCCTGACCGGAAAATCCTCTATTCCGTAAAAATGGGTTGGATTAAGAATAACGCCCTCGTTCTGCTCCAGCGGTCCTATAGCTGAAACCCCTATGCCCAGGAGTCTGCTCTTAGAATACTGCATAGCCATTCTGGCCAGCCCGATTATTTTATCCTCAAGGCTTTTCGCGCTTTCATTTTCCAGAGACACCCTCCTACGCCAAAACAAACGGCCTTTTAGATTAGAAAGCGCGGCCTCCACGTACAGACGGGATATATAAAAGCCCAAAACGACGGGAGCCTGCGGAGCAATATCCAGCAAAACAGGATTTCGCCCTGCCCCGCCGTTCTTTTGGCAGCTGGCTTGAATTAAATAGCCTTGGTTAATTAATTCTGAAACTATATTCGTAACAGTCATTTTGGACAGTCCAGTCTCCCGTGTAATGGAGATGCGGGACGCCTCATCCTGAGTAGCCGCCAGTTTTAAAACAAGCCCTCTGTTTTTTTGCCTTAAATCGCTGCTGTTCATACCCTTAGCCGTAAGCATTAATTCTATATCCCCCTCCTAAAATTAAACGCTCAAACAATACAATACTTTTTAATAGAAAACGCATTGTTACGTTTTTCTGCGTTGGCATCCAAAAAACGCTCTAATATTTCTTTGCCCTGCCCTTTTAATCAAAAGCTCGTCCGCTTATACTGTCGGATTTTTTTGCAGACTATACATTCCGACGGTTGTCAGAAACGCAAGTAACCGCGCATGAAAGCGTTCCCGACTGGCATTTATACAAAAAGGCAATATAATTTGCTTGTATTGTATAATTTATTTTACATTAAATATATCATTAAGTCAAACTAAGTTGAAAATCCTCTGAAATCGATATGGGTCTCTTTTTTTCCCATACGCACGCGTTAATAATTATTAGCAGTACTCAGGCAATTCAAGCATTGCGCAATAAAACGCATCGCCAGTCAGCGGCATAAAAAATGAAATTTCATTCGGCTTTTCATGCATGCAGCTTTCAAAACACACATAAAAACAAGCTAATTGCTATTTTTTTCATTAAAATCCGGCTCATGATGCAAAAAATTGTTGCAGATTTTTTCATGTTTTTATATAATTATTTTGGATGCAGAAACATTCAGGATTATTTTTATAAGGAGGTTTCATATATATGTCCTATGTACAAAATGTGCTTGACCAGCTGGTCAAAAAAAATGCCGACCAGCCTGAATTTATTCAGGCGGCGACGGAGGTATTGAATTCTCTCGCGCTGGTTATAGAACGCAACCCCAAATATCAGGAAGCAGCCCTGCTGGAAAGGCTGGTCGAGCCTGAAAGGCAGATTATGTTCCGGGTACCCTGGGTAGACGATAACGGCAAAGTGCAGGTGAACCGCGGCTTCCGTGTTCAGTTCAACAGCGCCATCGGGCCTTATAAGGGCGGACTGCGCTTCCATCCCTCGGTAAACCTAGGTATAATTAAATTCCTTGGTTTTGAACAAATATTCAAAAATTCTCTTACCGGACTGCCCATAGGGGGCGGCAAGGGCGGTGCGGATTTCGATCCCAAGGGCAAATCCGACCGCGAAGTTATGGCTTTCTGCCAGAGCTTTATGACTGAGCTTTACAAGCACATAGGCGCCGACATAGACGTACCTGCAGGAGATATCGGCGTAGGCGGACGTGAAATTGGCTTCCTTTACGGACAGTATAAGCGCATAACCGGCCTCTATGAGGGAGTACTGACAGGCAAGGGCCTCACCTACGGCGGTTCCCTCGCCCGCACTCAGGCGACTGGTTACGGACTTGTTTATTTTACTCAGGAAATGCTCCGTGACCACAACGCAACTCTCGATGGTAAAACCATTGTAATTTCCGGTTCGGGCAACGTAGCCATTTACGCCGCTGAAAAGGCTATGCAGCTGGGAGGCAAGGTAGTGGCTATGAGCGATTCCAACGGCTGGATTTACGACGAAGCAGGAGTTGATCTTGCTGTTATTAAAGAAATTAAGGAAGTTAAGAGAGGCCGCATTAAGGAATATGTATCCTCCAAGCCTAACGCAAAATACACCGAGGGCAAGGGGATATGGTCTGTAAAATGCGATATTGCTCTGCCCTGCGCTACTCAGAACGAGCTTAATCTGGACGATGCTAAAATGCTGGTGGCCAATGGCTGCAAAGTAGTAGCTGAGGGCGCGAATATGCCCACTACTCTGGACGCAACCGAATACCTCATCTCCAGCAAGGTGCTTTTCGGGCCGGGCAAGGCTGCAAACGCAGGCGGCGTAGCTACTTCTGCTTTGGAAATGAGCCAGAACAGCATGCGGCTCTCCTGGACCTTTGAGGAAGTAGACGCTAAGCTGAAAGATATTATGGTTAATATTTACCGCAACGCCAGCGGCGCTGCAGCTGAATACGGCCATAAGGATAATTTCGTTATAGGCGCCAATATTGCCGGCTTTATAAAGGTAGCCGATGCCATGATGGCCCAGGGCATTGTCTGAGTTAATCCGTATGTTATTTTTGCGAATCATACCCTCAGTTTACAAGGAAGACGAAGAAGGCGTACTAGAAGTACGCTGATTGAGGATAACGCAGAAAAGGAAGAAATTATCCCGTTTTGAGGCGTGTAGTTCCTTGTAAACTGAGGGTAATTTGAGCGCGGAAAATAATTGCGCCATAAACGGGGGCGGCGCGGAATTTTGGCGCTTATGCGCCAAAATCTGCCGTAAAAAGGGCATAGGGACTAAGAGTACTTATCCCTATGCCCTTTTTACGGCGGGCGGCCCTCGGCCGCTCCGCGCCGCCCCCATTTGCTTATTAAGGCTCATACAAACAGCCGCATAAATCCGCATTAAAGCTTTTATAAAATATTTGCGGAGCTGTAAAAAATGAATGTAACAGAAACTGAAAAAACGCAGCCTGATAATATCTTAATAAGAGGCGCGCGCGTACACAACCTCAAAAATATAGACGTCGATATTCCGCTCGGACGGCTGACAGCTATTGCAGGAGTTTCCGGCTCGGGAAAATCCTCTCTGGCCCTGGGCGTTTTATACGCCGAAGGTTCGCGCCGTTATCTTGAAGCGCTATCCGCCTACACGCGGCGGCGCATGACTCAGGCGGCTGAGGCTAAGATAGACGGCATAGAAAATATACCTGCGGCCCTCGCGCTGCACCAAAGGCCCGCCATACCTGGCGTCCGAAGCACATTTGGCACCTCTACCGAACTAACCAACAGCCTGCGGCTTATGTATTCGCGTTTGGGCAGCCATCTCTGTCCGAATGGACATTACATTGAGCCAACCGTTAACGCCGCAATAGATAAGCCCCTCTCCTGCCCTGTCTGCGGCGCTGTATTTGAAGCGCCGAGCGCAGAGGATTTTTCCTTCAACAGCAGCGGAGCCTGCCCAACCTGCGGCGGCACAGGCCTGATAAGAACGGTAGACGAATCTACGCTGGTACCCGACGCTTCGCTAACTATAGACCAAGGCGCGGTCGCTCCGTGGAATTCTCTCATGTGGTCTTTAATGACCGACGTATGCAGGGCAATGGGCGTTCGGACCGATGTCCCCTTTTCCGAACTGACTGACCAAGAGCGGGAAATTGTTTTTCACGGCCCTGCGGTAAAAAAGCACATTTTGTATAAGGCTAAAAACAGCAATCAGGCCGGAGAACTGGATTTTACATACTATAATGCGGTTTATACCGTAGAAAACGCGCTGGCTAAAGTAAAAGACGACAGCGGAATGAAGCGCGTGGAAAAATTTTTGAAACAGGACGTATGCCCCGACTGCGGCGGCTCACGCTTAAATCAAAGAGCCCGTTCCACACTTCTATGCGGTATAAACCTACCCGCCGCTTCAGCTATGACTCTTGAGGAATTAACCGAATGGGTAAAGCGCGTTCCCCGAACCATGCCCCAAGCAATGCGAGAAATGGCTCAAAGCATAGCAAACCAATTTATAAATACCGCCAAGCGGCTGGCTGAGCTCGGACTTAACTATCTGACCCTAGACCGCGCGGGCAATACTCTTTCTACGGGCGAACGTCAGCGAGTCCAGCTTGCCAGAGCCGTCAGAAACCAGACCACAGGGGTGCTTTATGTGCTGGACGAGCCTTCTATAGGACTGCATCCATCTAACGTAGACGGGCTTCTCGGCATGATACGCGACCTGATTTCCCGCGGCAATTCCGTCGTGCTCGTCGACCATGACACGCGCGTGCTTAAAGCGGCCGATTGGCTGATAGAAATGGGGACCGGCGCCGGAACTGACGGCGGCAGCGTAATAGCCGCCGGAACTGTTAAGGAAATAATTGCAAATCCGCTTTCGCTAATTGGAAAATATTTAGCTGGAAAAGAACTGCCCCGCCTTCGTCCTAAAATTCCTGCTGAAGAGCTGTTTGAAAATGGAACAATATCCATTTCAACAAAGCCGCTGCATACCGTTCACGCTCTTGAATTAAAGCTCCCTAAGGGACGCTTAACCGCCGTAACGGGAGTATCCGGCTCAGGAAAAACCACTTTGCTTTTGGAAAGCCTTGTCCCTGCGCTTCAGGCAAAAATCAGCCGCCGGCCTCTGCCAGGTCATGTAAAAGCCCTGGAAGCAGAGGGCATAGAACGGGTAAACATCATTGACGCAGCCCCTATAGGCGCCAACATACGCTCTACTGTTGCGACATACAGCGGAATCCTGGACGAGCTGCGCCGAATATATGCAGGTCTGCCCGCAGCCAAGGCGATGAAGAAGAAGGCGGGAGATTTTTCATATAATACCGGAGCTCTGCGCTGTCCGGCCTGCGACGGAACAGGGCAAATCACCATGGATATTCAATTTCTCCCCGACGTGGAAATCACCTGTCCTGAATGCGGCGGCTCGCGCTATTCCAAAGAATGCGAAAAAATTCGCTGGCTGCCTAAAAAGCCCGGCCAGGAACAATCAGGCGTTTCCTTACCCGAGCTAATGAATTATACCATAGCCCAGACGCTGGAGCTGATGCCTGACGTCAAAAAAATACGCGAGCGCCTTGAAACCCTTTGCAGCCTGGGTCTGGGCTATCTTACGCTGGGCGAAGCTACGCCCGCTTTATCAGGCGGCGAAGCCCAGAGGCTGAAAATAGCGTATGAAATGGGTAAATCTCAGACGGACGCAGTATTTGTTTTTGACGAACCAACCATAGGCCTGCATCCTCTGGATATACGCGTTTTAACCGATGTTTTTCAAAGGCTGATTGAAAAAGGCGCAACAGTTATCGTTATTGAGCACGACCTGGATATGATTGCCAATGCAGATTATATAGTGGACATGGGACCGGGCGGCGGGCAATCAGGCGGCAGGATAGTCGCGGCCGGCGTGCCTGAGCAAATTATCAAATGCTCCGACAGCTTAACCGGACGCTATCTTAAAGATTTTCTTGAAAACGGCTGAAGGCTTATTATAAAAGCGCCGCGGCATATACTCCGCGGCGCTTTTAACAATATATTTTTAAGCTATATATGATTAGTGAAGTATCTTAAACTTGCCGAATATAGGCAGGCCCTTAGCTTTACCCTGGCAGGCGTTCACTATGCCGATAACAGCAAAAACAAAAAGCAGCAGAGAAACAAGTCCGCCTAAAATTCCTATAATAATATTCAAAACAGGTATCCATGAAAAAATACCTATAACCACTCCCAGGCAAATTTCAGCTATAAAAAGCATCAAACCCTGATTGGAATGATAGCGGGCGTATTTAGAATTGGGCGCAGCCAGAAGAGGCACCAAAACCAAAATTCCAATATAAGCCAGAACTGCCATCACCTTGTTTTGATTGATGTCCTCCTGGTCAAATTCAGAGGTATTGTCCTCAGTCTGCATGTATTTATTAATGGTTTCCTGAAAATTACCCGACTGAGTATTCTGCTGAGAATACTGAGACTGCTGGCCGTTTACGCCCGCTCCGCAGGACGGACAGAATCTTGCGTCCTCCTCCATTTTAGCGCCGCATTTTTCACAAAATGGCATGATTAATTCCTCCCCAATTTTTTTGCAGAACAATCCCTTAAAAAATTTACAAGGAATCCCTGCTTAACTTAATAATATTATACATCAAATTTTCTGCCCCGTAAATAATTTTTACAAAAAATTTGTTTTTAATTTCAAATGCTTGTCCAAATAAAGAGCCTTTTCCCGGCTTTTAGCAAAAAACAGACGGCCCTAAAAATGAATGCCGCGGATGGAAATAAATATTTCCATCCGCGGCTTCATCTTCAACGCAATAAATATTGCTCCAATATATAAATCAAAGCTGCTTGCAAAACAAAAAACAGCGGCACTAATACTGCAAATTTAGCTTTTCTCACCTTATGCCAGGCCAGCAGCATACCCACCAGGCTGCCGGCGGCACCCCCCATGGCCGCAATCAAAAGCAGCGTCCGCTCGCGCACCCGGCGTCCTCCCAATATGGCCTGCCTCTTATCAAAGACCATTAGTATAAGTCCCGCCAGACACATAATAACAATATACGCCTTAATTAAAAAACTCATGATAAATAGCGCTTATAGCCGCCTCAAAACGGCTGTTGTCCACACCCACAATTATATTCAATTCGCTGGACCCCTGGTCTATCATGCGCACATTAATATTTTCACGGCTCAGCGCGGCAAATACACGGCCGGCCGTGCCTACTGCCCGCACCATGCCCTTTCCCACTACCGCAATAATAGCTAAATTGTTTTCAGCCACTATGCTGTCAGGATGAACCTCAGATTTCAGCGACTCAATAATATTATCCTTTTTACCGTACAATTCCTTATCCGCCGCAACAACGCTCATGGTATCTATACCGGTAGGCATATGCTCAAAGGAAACACCGTAATTTTCAAACACCGTCAGTACCTTCCGTCCAAAACCCCTTTCGGTGTTCATCATATCCTTCTCCAGCGTTATAACTGTAAAATCCTTTCGGCCCGCTATGCCGGTTACCAGGCCATCCCTTTCATCGCCGCATTTATCCGAAACTATCATGGTTCCGGCGTCCTCCGGATGATTGGTATTCTTTATATTTATCGGAATGCCGCAATGGCTGACCGGAAAAATAGCGTCCTCGTGCAGAACCGTAGCCCCCATATACGAAAGCTCGCGCAGCTCGCGGTATGAAACCGTCCTTATCACAGCCGGATTTTCCACAATCCTAGGGTCGGCTACCATAAAGCCCGAAACATCCGTCCAGTTCTCATATAATTCGGCGTTTACCGCGCGCGCTACAATAGAACCCGTTATATCAGAGCCTCCGCGCGAAAAGGTCTTAACGCTGCCGTCAGCACGCCGCCCGTAAAAGCCGGGTACAACCGCATAAGGATGCTCGTTTAAACATTCAGCCATGGCTTTATGCGTCCTTTCAGCGTCAAAGATACCGTTTTCATCAAAGAAAATCACATCAGCGGCGTCAATGAAATCCCAGTCCAGCGCCTTAGCCAGGATAATACCATTAAGATATTCCCCGCGGGAGGCCACGTAATCGCGCCTTTCTCCTTTTTGAATATTTCTGCGAATCTGCTCCAGCTCCGCCTCAGGACTATAATCCAAGCCTAAATCCGACGCTATATGAATATATCTGGAGCATATTATATCAAACACCTGATCTATGCTCTTTCCTGTTGTAGCAATGTCGTGGCATTTATATAAAAGGTCGGTAATTTTATCATCCCCGCTGAAACGCTTGCCCGGAGCCGAAGGTATCGCATATCTCCGCTGCGAATCCGCCTTTAAAATTTCAATAACCTTCTTAAACTGCTCCGCATTGGCAAGCGAGCTGCCTCCGAATTTCGTTACCTTGATTCCCATTCCTATTTACTCCCTTTGCTTGAATTTATAATATCATTAACTATTATATGCCCAGCCGCCCTTAAAGGCAGATTTAAGGCTTTATGCGCCTCGCCTCAAGATAATATCTCTTATCCCTTCCGCTTCCCATGGAAAAAGTCTTTCTGGGCAGAGGGCCGTCCAATATAACAGATTTAAACAGCTCACTTTTGTCCATAGGCGACAGAATGAAGCCTATATTTCCTTCCTTGGCAGCCAGGGAGCGCACGGTTTCCTCCTCATGAATATAATCCAATTCAGCTCCAGCGCAGTCCTTGATTATCTCATCCAGGAATTTTTGAAGCGTACCCACGGCAAGCTGATGCACGGGCCGGGCAAAATGCAGCTTTCGGGACTGCCCGTTAAAAACCGCCTCCACATACTGACCTGTTTCCCCAAAGCCGCAGAATTGTTCTAGCTTGTTTAAAATTTCATCCGGCTTTACATTAAAAAGCACTCTGTGTATAGGCTCAAATACCAGAGATGAATCATGCAGATTGACCAGTTCCACAAGCGCATAACGCGCAGGATGTCCTAAGGCCTCCTGCGGTGAAAGCTTCTTTTTTAAGCCTTCATAATATGCTTTAGCGGACGCTAGGGAATGATTGCCGTCCCCTACCGCATATAAAAGCAGCGCAGCCGGGCTGTTAAGCGAATACTTAGCCTGATATTCCGTCATATCTGCAAGCGCTGAAACGGCCTTAAACAGCTTTTCCTGCATATCTCCGTCTAATAAAAAGCCTTTTACCCGTCCACCTCCCTGCATAAGGGGTATATCGTAAACAGGAGTTAAACGCGCCTCCGCCAAAGGCTCTATAACGGTTTTCTTCCTGTCGTCTATCAAAAGCATGATATGCGGCAGTTCAAGAGGAGCGTTTTGTCGTATTCTTATCCTGGCAGGCAGACGGCTTTCTATAGTGCCCTCGGTAGCCCGTATCAGAGAATCAGATTTAGGCGAATAATCATATTTTTCAAGGTCGGCCGCCAGCACAAGCCCCTTGCGCACTCTTCCGTCCGAAAGGGTGCGTTCAACATATATAATAGAATTAGGATATTCCTCAAAAACATCTCTGTCCAAATATTCCTGCATATTCCGATTTATCCGGCCTATGCGCTCCTCCGGCTGGTTGTTAAGATAAATTTCCGGATATATAAGGTGAAGTGCAGAGCAGCTATTTCCCGCTAAAAGCGCAGTTTTCTCCCAATAGTCCGGATCAGACGTAAACTGGTCGCAGGCGACGACGCAGAAATTTTCACGGTATTCGGGACGAGGCACCAGTATATCCGCAGGCGCTATCCCAATGTTCTCCCAATTATTGTTCATATAAACTCCCCGCCGGCATAAAATTATATTAAAGGACACATCCAAACCACTATAAAGCCAGCATTGATAACTATACCATGTCCGGCCTTTTTTCGCAACCAAAATAAACCTTAAACCTTCACAACAAGGCCGTCAGACGCATAGGATATTATTGAAATACAGAACTTATGCTCTATATTCATTTCAAATATAAATAAGGAGGAACTTATATGTCTTTTTATTCATATCGCAGCAGCGATAATGATATATGCCCCGGCAGAATTACCGGAGACTGCACCAGAGGCCTTACTGAAAGAGTCTGCATACAAGTAAAGAAAGTATATGATTCCTGCATGCAGCAGGAGCAATTGGATAACGTTAACGTCAAGCTGGTGGATATATGCCCGGCAGGCGCGCAGTTTACAGCGCCTATAACCTTTATAAGCTGCCGCAGCACAAATACCAAGGGCTGCGTGCGCGACCTTTGCATAGACCGTCTCTGCGACCGTCCCAATTTCGCGCGCGTCCGCTGTAAGGTGGATATCCCCGTTGAAATACTCTTTGAGGACGCAAACTGCCAGGAAGGACGCGGCAACGGCATAATTACCGTCTGCAAGGACGTTGTGCTTTTTGTTCCTGACGAATCAATAATTCCTTTTATGGTGGACACTATTGTCAGCGCAATCTGCGTCCAGGGCTGCTATCTGGCCGACAACACCTTCCGCCTTACCAGCTGCGTAACCGTTATACTTAAGATAGTAGCCGACGTGGAGCTTGTTGTCCCCGCCTACGGCTTCTGCCGTATCCCCCCGTGCGAGGAATTCGCTTCGGAGGTATGCGACGAATTCTTCAATCTTCCGATATTCCCGCCCGAGCTTGACAATGCAGGCGGCGGATGCGGATGCGACTGCGACTGCGGCGGAATAAGATAAAAATAAAAAATACTTATCCAAAGGGGAAATTATTTCCTTTAAATATACTATGATAATTAAATGAAAGACCCGCGGCAGGCCTGCCGCAGGTCTTTAAAGCTTATTTACCCTCAGTTTATAAGGAAGACGGTCAGAAGGCATAAAATCTGCGTCCTGCTGCGTTGCTTTGATTCCATGTACGCCCGGTACATGTCGTTTAAGCGCCTTGCATGACGCAGATTTTATGCTTTCTGACTCTGGAGACCTCAAACGGAGAGTATTTCTTCATTTTCAAGGCAGACGAAGAAAGCGTACTGGGAGTACGCTGATTGAGGATAACGCAGAAAATGAAGAAATTATCCCGTTTTGAGGCGTATAGTTCCTTATAAACTGAGGGTAATCAGCTTACAGAAAATAATGGTATCAAACCGATGGGTATAAACGCCGGTTCAGATGCTTTCTGACAGTATTCAATAAGTCTTTCTGCCGGGCTACTTATCCTGTTCTACATAAAGCACGCCCAGCGTACCCGGCCCGCAATGGCTGGAAATAACGCAGCCGGCCCGTGTTATAAGCACTTCCTTAAAATACTTTAATTCGTCTATATAGCCCTTAACCATATTAATGGTATCCTCGCTGCTGCCCGAATGGGTTATAAAAACGCGGTCAGGCCTGGCTTTTATAAGCTCAGGAATCATACCCTGCACATATTTTTTCAGCGCTCTGTCTATTTTGCCGTGATATTTGGCGTCAGGGCGCATCCGGCCGTCCTCCACCACTATGGAGGGCTTTAAATTCAGGGCCGTAGCACCGAAAGCCGCTATGGCCGAACACCGGCCTCCACGGTAAAGATATGTAATAGTATCCACCACAAAGCTGGCTCGGACAAGCGGAGTAAATTTATCCAATTTCTCCTTTATCTCAAAGGCCCCTAAGCCCTCCTGCGCCAATTCGGCCGCTTTAATAACCGTATGGCCTACCCCCGTAGAAAGATTTTTTGAATCCACCACGGCAATCCTGGCGTCAGGAAATTCTTCAGCCGCAAGCTGCGCGTTTCCGTGCGCAACTGACATTTCAGAGGATATTCCCGTATATACAATTTCGCAGCCCTGTTCGACGTATTTTTTCATTACCTTATAGGCGTCCGCTTGAGTTATAGCCGCGGTTTTAGGAGTAGTTTTATTTTTATCCGCCCAGCGATACAGCTCGTCCGGAGTAATATCCACACCGTCCCTTAAGCTTTCGTCGCCCAGGGTTACATAAAGCGGCACTATTTCCACATCATATTTTTTAATTAGTTCAGGAGATAAATCACAGGTGCTGTCCGCTATAATTTTCACTTTATGCGTATTCATAAGCCATCTTTGCTCCTCAATTTAATATAAAAGGGATTATATCACAATAACGCGATTATGACCATATAAAACTGACCTATTACGGCATAATTATGTAAACTTTTTTTGAATTTGATAAACAATATAAGCGAGGCTCAGTACATTTTGCAAAGAGCATCCTCAGCGCTTACCTTAACCGCGCCCCTGGCGCGCTTTAGCGCGCGCCGCAGGCATCGGCGGACGCTCTGAATAAAAACTTCGCAAGGCAGATTTTTCCGTCAGTCCAAAAAGAGCGCGTTAAAATTCCAAGCGCATTTTACTTGCGGCGCACACCTGAAGCAAAAGCAATAATCCGCCTTCAGCGCGTTGTTCCTTGAAAGCATTATCCAAATAAAAGCTATTCGGCTATTGAAAAGTCCTCAAACTCCCTAATCTCGGTATGTATTACGGCTTGAAGCACAGTATTGGGCGTTCCCATCATGGTGGCCGTCATATCGGCAGTTATGGTAAATTCCAGAGGGCTTTGGTTCTTATAAACAACCTCGGCCTGCAAATCATTGCTGAAAACAGAATCGGTCAGCACTCCGCCGCCCGAGGTTATCAGCATGTTTTTAAGTTCTTCAGGCACGCTGTCCTTATTAATGGTTATGGTATAGGTCTCCAAGCCATCCTTGCTTTCCTTACTGCAGCTCTTTATATTCTGTTCTGAAAGCATGTCATCGCCTGTCTGCATATTAAACGCGTTATTTAAGAGTTCATCCAGGCTCTGCCCTATATCCTCTCCATCCTGATAAACGACGCCGTCGCGCGCATACAGCGTATAATTCATAATTTCCTGCCCGCCCATATCAACGCCGCTCTTAAGCTCTCCTACCCGAATGGAGCCATCCCATTTTAATTTTACACTCATATTATCAGTCATAACAGTACGGTTCTGACCCTCACCAAAGGCCAGCTGAGCCGAGCCGGCAATATATAGCCGCTCGGCATTATAATCGAATACAAAACCATTAAAGGCGTCGGCGGCCTCTTTAGCCGATACCGAAGCGCAGCCCGCAAATGAGGCCGCGCAGCACAGCACAAGCGCAGCCGTCAGAATTTTCTTCATTTCTTTTCTCCTTATTTGAGATTTTCCGGATTCAGGCCCTCAAGCTCAGGAAGCACAAAACGCCCGTCCCTGCGAATAAGCACGCCGTCAAAATAAATATCGCCGCCGCCGAAAGCAGGAGTCTGCACATATACAAGATCCCAGTGCAGCGCGCTCTTATTTCCGTTAAAAGCATCGTCATAAGCCATGCCCGGAGTAAAATGTATGCTGCCCGCTATCTTCTCATCAAACAGCGTATCCAATATAGCGTCGTTTATATACGGATTGAGACCAAAGGAAAATTCTCCAATATAGCGCGCGCCCTCGTCTATATCAAAAACTTTATTGATACGCTCGGTATCGTTAGCCGCAGCGGAAACTATCCTGCCCTTTTCAAACTTCAGGCAGATATTTTCAAAGGTAAAGCCGTCGTGCAGAGAACGGGTATTATAGGTTATTACGCCCTCCACGCTGTCCTTAACAGGGGCGGTATAAATTTCTCCGTCGGGTATATTGCAGTGCCCGGAGCATTTGATGGCGTTCATTCCCTTTATGGAAAAGGTCAAATCAGTTCCCTGGCCTGTTATATGCACCTTATCTGTCTTTTCCATGAGTTCCTTTAACGGCTGCATCGCCCTATCCATCTTCTGATAGTCTAAATTGCAGACATTAAAATAAAAATCCTCAAAGCGCTCGGTGCTCATATTGGCAAGCTGGCTCATGGAATCGTTCGGATAGCGCAATACTACCCATTTAGTTTTGGGCACGCGTATCCTGCTGTGCACATGCTCATTGTAATACTTATTATAAAGCTCCATGCATTCGTTTGGCACATCGCTTAATTCAAAGCTGTTTTCTGAAGCGCGTATGCCGATAAAGGCCTGCATCTGCTCCATAAGTCCGCCGTCATATGCCGCCATTATTTCAAGCTGCTCTTTATTCGCCTGCATAAGCAGCGCGCGCTTCACCTTTACATTCTGAGACCATACAAAGGGTATGCCGCCCGCAGCGTATACTTCTCTGATAAGCAGAGCTACAAGAGCTTCATCTCTATCTCCTACGCATTCAATAAGGCATTTTTCGCCTGGCTGCACACGGCAGGAATAATTCACTAAATTATGCGCCAGCTTTTCCAATCTTGCATCAAACATATAATATTACTCTCCTTGCTTATTATTGTCAAAATTAATAGTGCGCAGAACCGTATATAACGGACGGCCTTTGGCTTCGTCATATATCCTGCCGATATATTCCCCCAAAATACCCATTCCTATAAGCAGTATCCCAGCAAATATACCCATAAATGATACGACAAGCTGCCACTGCCTGAAAAATACGCCGCATATAGCTAGAATTATGAGTACCATTAGCCATAGAACGCATATGCCTATGCTGGCGCAGCCCAAAGCGCTCAGCATTTCAAGAGGTTTTGAGCTGAAAGAAATTATACCGTCTTTGGCCAGCTTTATCATTTTTTTAAGGGGATATTTAGTTGTTCCCGCCCAACGCTCATCCCGCTTATATTCATACGCATACTGCCTGAAGCCAACCCACGAGCCCATGCCGCGCAGAAAGCGGTTATGCTCGGGCATAGAATTCATTGCCTCCACCACGACTCTGTCTATCAGCCTGAAGTCTCCCGTATCCATAGGTATCATATTGCCCGAAAGAGAATTAATCAATTTATAAAAGGCTTTGGCAGTCGCAAGCTTGAATTTAGTTTCCCCTTCCCTCTTAAGGCGCTTGCCGTAAACTACCTCATAGCCCTCTTTCCATTTTTCTATCATGCCGGGTATAAGCTCGGGCGGATCCTGTAAATCTGCATCTATTATTACAACGGCGTCTCCCGAAGAATATTTCATACCGGCCGTTACCGCAGTCTGATGACCGAAATTCCGCGCAAAATCAACTATTTTAACATGAGAATCCTTTTTCGCCGCATCCAGCATCAGTTCCATGGTTTTATCCCTGCTGCCGTCGTTTACAAATATAAGCTCGTACTCGCCGTCCAAAGCGCGCATAACGCTGTCCAAGCGCCTGTAAGATTCCAAAATAACCTCTTGCTCGTTATACATTGGGATAATTACCGAATATTTTATACCGTTCATATAAATCTCCTTAAAGGATATCTAATCATATTATACTACATATACGGGCATTTTCAACATAAATTTACCCAAGTAAAGGCAAATTATTTTCACATCTGCAAGGGGGCAAGCAAAATGTGCTGGCCAAAACCGCAAAAAGCTACTATAATATTAAAAAAATATAATATAAGGAGTTGACTCTCATGCCCTTAGTTACCACAAAGGAAATGTTCAAAAAGGCTTACGAGGGAGGATACGCCATAGGCGCCTTCAACGTAAACAACATGGAAACCGTACAGGGAATAGTCGAAGCCGCAAAAGAGACCAGCGCTCCCCTTATTTTGCAGGTTAGCTCTGGCGCGCGCAAATATGCAAAGCATACATATCTTGTGCATCTTGTGCAGGCCGCCATTGAGGATTCAGGTCTGCCCATCGCGCTTCATCTTGACCACGGCGACAGCTTCGAGCTTTGCAAAAGCTGCATAGACGGAGGCTTTACCTCGGTTATGATTGACGCGTCTCATCATAGCTTTGAAGACAATATAGCTCTTACAAAGCAGGTTGTAGAATATGCTCACGACCACGGAGTAAGCGTTGAAGCCGAGCTGGGACGCCTTGCCGGCGTGGAAGACGACGTAAAAGTTTCAGACGCCGATTCCAGCTATACGCGCCCTGAAGAAGTGGAAGAATTTGTTTCCAGAACGGGCGTGGATTCCTTAGCCATCGCCATAGGCACCAGCCATGGAGCATATAAATTTAAAGGCGAGCCCAAGCTCCGCTTTGACATTCTTGAGGAAGTAAGCCGCCGCCTGCCCGGCTTCCCCATCGTACTTCACGGCGCTTCCAGCGTTATGCCCGAATATGTAAAAATAATCGAGCAGTACGGCGGAGAGATGCCAGGAGCTCAGGGCGTGCCCGAAGATTTGCTGCGCAAAGCCGCTTCCATGGCCGTCTGCAAGATAAACATTGATTCAGACCTGCGCCTCGCTGTTACAGCCGCTATCCGTAAGCACCTGGCCGAAAACCCCACGCACTTTGACCCGCGCCAGTATCTCAAGCCTGCAAGAGACGCCGTTACAGAAGTGGTTAAGCATAAGATTATTAATGTTCTTGGCTGCAATAATAAAATATAAAAATTTCAAATATATCAGCTAAGAAATACAATTTGGATACAAAACGGCCTGTTTGACGCGCCTAAAGCATAAAAGCAGGCCGTTTTAAATAAATCTGGCGCCGTTTGCGGCCCGCAGGGCCGCGCGCCGGGCTTGCAGCCCGGCACGGCAGGCTTTCAGCCTGCCAAACGGCGCCGGATTTATTTAAAACGGCCTGCTTTTATTTAACCATTATTCAGCCCCGGCAGCAAAAAGCGCCGCGCCGAAAGCCGCTTCCTCCCTTGCCGAAGCCAATTCCAGAGGCATCTGATAAATTTCCTCTATTAGTTCTCTGAAATAACCATTATTGCGCACGGCGTTACCCGACGCACGCAGCAATTTATAGTCGCCCAAAGCGCAATATTTTGTATAAGCAGGCAGCAATTCTTCCGCCATACCCCTTAAAAAGCTTTCAACAAGCGCTCCGGGAGTAAAATTTCCCTCACTTATATTTTTTATGCTGCCTAAAGCCTGTTTTTCGCCTCGTTTTCCACAAAAACACGTATCTGTCTTTAAGCCTGCGGTCCGACTATTTCTAGCCGCCCTCTCCATCTCCATATAAAGCGTCCGGGGCTTAACTCCGCCCATAGCCAGAACCTCTTCAAAAAATCTTTCAAGCATTGCATAAGCTCGCCCACCGCAAAGCGCTGAAGCGACAAGCAGATATTGATTTCCGTCCAGCGGCCTGGTTTCAATTTCGCTGTCCTGATATATGCTGCCGCTCATACATGATATCTGCGAGCCTGTCCCCACATTCAAAAGTATTTCCTTCTGCCCGTCCCGAACGCATCCAATAAAACTGGCCTGATTGTCCCCCAGGCCAACGCATACGCCCCTACCGTTGTTTTCTCCCAATATTTTCGCTTGGTTTATAATGTCAGGCAGCAAAGCCTCGTTTAGTTCCAGCCTTGAAATAGCCTCAAAATCATAGCTGTTGCTTTTTAAATTATACAAACCTAATGAAGCCGCATTGGAAATATGCATATACGGACGGCTTATCCCCGCTAATTTCATAGCCGCATAATCCGATATGGTACATAGGCAGGAAGCGTTTGCAGGTACCATCCCGTTAAGCTTATGATAAAAATGCGTCGCCAGCCCATAGCCTCCATAAATGCTTCTACCCACAGTCCGCTCAATAAAACCCGTGTATGTAGTGTCTTTATACGGCTCGCACGCGCTGTTATCCTGCCATGTATACAGCGGGCTGACAGCGCGCCCAGCCTTATCCAGGTATAATATGCCATGCATCTGCCCCGTCAGGCCCAGCCGCTCTATATTGGGATGTTCGCGGCTTATGCCGCAAAGCTGAGTTTCTATTATATCCAAAATTTTATCGGCGTCCTGTCTTATATTATCGCTTCCAGGCAATGCCGAATTATTTTTTAAAGTATAACTCGCCAGACATTCCCTATCCTCAAAAACCGCAAATGATATACTAGTAGTCCCAATATCTATACCTAAAATTTTCATATCCATCCCTCTATAATTTATATAATTTCTTTAACGCTAAATCCATACTCCGAATATATTTGCTCGCCTGCCGTCAGCATTATTCCTATCGCCAAAAATCAAAGCAGGCAGTATCAAAAGGAAAATAATTATACTTAAAAATTGTGAAATTGACAAGCTTAGAATGAAACTTAACGACTAATTATTCAAAAACATATTCGTTCATGAAAATATCAGAATAACAAATTTCGCAATAACGCAGTTTACAAGCTTAAGCATCGCATCAATTTACGTTAATAGCAAAAGAGGCTGCAGCAATAAAAAGCCGGTAAAAGCGACGTTTTTGGAGCGGAAGAGGAGAGGTTTAAGTCTCTATCCCAGCATCAAAATAGCGGAATCCCTTATTAAAAAGCGCAGATAATAGAAAAGAGAAGCGCAAACCAAGCCGCGCTTCCCTCCGAAACATAATTATTTAATCTCAGCCCACCCTCAGTTTACAAGGAACTACACGCCTCAAAACGGGATAATTTCTTCATTTTCTGCGTTATCCTCAATCAGCGTACTCATAAGTAACGCTTTCTTCGTCTGCCTTGAAAATGAAGAAATTCTTTTTCCTTGAGGTCTCCAGAGTCGGAAGGCATAAAATCTGCGTCATGCAAGGCGCTTGAACGACATGTACCGGGCGTACATGGAATCAAAGCAGCGCAGCAGGACGCAAATTTTATGCCTTCTGACCGTCTTTTTTTGTAAACTGAGGGTATAAAGCTTATTTGGCTCCCTCCGGGATAGGATAATCCACACCCCGCGTATCCACGCGCACGCTCCTTATAACCTGCGGCTCCTGTGGCTTATCCAGCACGCCCGTAGGAGTCTCGCTTATTTCATAAACTGTCTCCATACCTTCTACCACCATGCCAAACGCAGCGTACTGCCCGTTCAAATGCGGACAATCTTCCACGCATATAAAAAACTGCGAACCGGCGCTGTCATAGGGAAACGCCAGCCTGGCCATGGACAGCACGCCGGGCACATGAGCTATATTGTTCTGCGTAAAGCCGTTAGCCGCAAACTCTCCCTTAATGGTATAGCCAGGGCCGCCCTTGCCAGTACCTTCAGGACATCCGCCCTGTATCATAAAATCCCTTATTACTCTATGAAAAATAAGCCCGTCATAAAATTGCTTCTGATTAGCTAAATATATGAAATTATTAACCGTTTCCGGCGCCTTTTCAAGATAAAGCTCCGCTTTTATCACCGCGCCCGATTCCATAGTGATAAACGCCACAGGATGCTGCATATTATTTGCCTCCTCATATTCACCGTCAAAATTTGCAATAGCTCTGTTTGAATAATCCGGCCCTACCGAAGGCCAAGCCGTTTCTTTCTCTGCCGGCTCGCCGCATGAAGAGAAAAACGGTACTATAAGCACAACAGTTAAAAGTACAGCCAGTTTTTTCATGTATATCAACACCGCCGCATTTGTTATATTATATACTAGAGAATTTTATAATATTACGCGCCTGGAGTCAATTTATAAAAAATAAACTTTATGTAAACAATTCAACCGCCGTCCAGCCTCCCCATCTGAAGCTGCGCCATAACTAAATTATAATATATCCCCTTTTGACGGAGCAGTTCGTCATGCGTTCCCAGCTCCGCTCGTTTTTTCTTATCTATGACCATAATTCTATCTGCGCCGCGCAAAGTGGAAAGCCTATGAGCTATCGCAATAGTAGTGCGCCCCTTGATAAGCCGTGCAAGAGCTTCTTGTATCTGATATTCGGTCTCCGTATCCAAGCTGCTTGTCGCTTCGTCCAGAATAAGTATTTTGGGGTCGCAGAGTATAGCCCGCGCTATGGCTATTCTCTGTCTTTCCCCGCCCGAAAGATTATGACCGTTTTCTCCCACCTTAGTATCATATCCATCTGGGAATTTTATAACAAAATCATGCGCGTTAGCCAGCTTAGCCGCCCTTATTACTTCCTCATATCCCGCCTCAGGCTTGGAATATCTTATATTATCCAGCACGCTGCCCGAAAAAAGGAACGGCTCCTGCAATACTACGCCTATCTGCCTATGCAAACATTCCTTGTCATAATTTCTTATATCTATTCCGTCAATATCTATTTCTCCAGCGTCCACGTCGTACATACGCATAATAAGATTTATAAGAGTAGATTTACCCGTGCCCGAAGCTCCTACAAGTCCTATCATCTCTCCTGGCTTAATTTCAAGGCTTATTCCTTCCAGCACGCTTTCATAAGCGTTATATCCAAAATATACGTCCCTGATGCTTACTCTGCCTTCAATCCGCCTGACTACCGCGTTTTCACGGCTGGTTATAGTTTCCTCCTCATCCAGCACGCTGTAGATTCGGTCTATGGATATTAGTGTGCTTATAACCATCCTGGGCATATTGCCCAGCCAGCGCATGCAGCCGTAAAGCGCAGCGCTGTAAAAGGTAAACATGGTTATTTCGCCCATTGTAAAACCGCCGTTAAGCACATTTATTCCGCCGTAAAGTATAACCAGAACGGTAGACAATCCGAAAATGAGCTCGAAAATAGGGTTAAGCGTCGCCCAAAGCTTCTCAGCGCGCTGAGTAATATGCGCAACCTTTGCGTTTCCAGCCGCAAATTTTAAGGTTTCCCTTTCCTCTGTTCCAAATGCCTTAACCACCCTTATTCCCGAAAGCACGTCCTGAAGCTGGCTGTTTACTTCGTCGCTGGCTATCCACTGCTTATGAAATATTTTAAATATGCGCCTGAAATAAGCGGTAAAAAGTATTATTGCAGGCATCAGCGCCAAAATCATAAGAGAAAGCCGCCAGTCCAAAATAAACATAACTATTATGCTGCCCAGCATTGTCAAAATCTGATTAAACATCTGAGCAAATGTATTTTCCATAAAGCGTCTTATCTGCTGCGTATCCTGCGTCATCCTGTTCATTAAAGCGCCCGGCCGTTCGCCCGAAATATAGCCTATGGACAGAGCCTGTATCTTTTCATAAAGCCTTCTGCGCATATCCATGCTTATGCTGGTGCCCAAGCGGGCGCTGAGATAATTGCGCAGGACGTAGCAAACTATCACCATAGCAGTTAGGATTATCATGATAAAAATATATTTATATGCCTCGGCAAGCGGGCCGTTCACCATTATAACCTCGTCTACCAGTCCCTTTTCAGCGAAGCGCGCCCCCACATTTATACCGGTTATCACAAGCATTATAATGGAAACCAGCGTTAAATCCATAATGTGAGGCTTAGCCATAGATAAAACCCGCCTGAAGGTTCGCCCTCGCCCCTCGCAATGAGCGCAATAATTTGCACCGTGCATACCGCGCCCGCATTTAGGGCATACTCTTTCTCTTTCCCTGCTGGTTATAATCCGCTCGTCGCCCTTAATAAACAGGCTTGCTCCACGCGCAATATAGGAAAATTTCAGCGCGTTTACCGTTCTGAAGCGTGCTAAAAGCTTTTCCTGCCCATTAATATAACCCACAAGCACCGCGTTATTTATCAGCATTTGGCATTCTATCCGCTCAAACTGCTTCAAAGAATAAACCCTTTCAATTCCCGGCCCGGTCACAGCCAGCCTGCTGCGGCTCACGCTTACAAACGCATTCTTTATAATTTCACCGTTAGGCGAAAGATCAAAAGGAGCGCAATAGCATATTTTTTCTCCTTCAAGCAGCCTGTTGATAAGTTCGCGCTGTTCCGCAGGCGGCTGCACGCATAAATTCATAAATATACTCTCCTATAAATATATATCAAGCATTTTTAATTCGGACGCGCTTAATTTGCCTATATCCTTTATTTCAAAGCGATTATCGTCCACATCCTTAATAATCATCCTAATCTCCGAAAGGGATACCGCCGTGCCCGCGCTCATATTTGTCGTAAAGCGGCATTCGCCGCGGTCGGTAGTAACATCCCAATAGGAATAGCCGTATTCCTCGCGTATGCTATGTATTCTTATTATCTCGGGCATAAAATATCTTAATTCCAGTTGTTCCTCTATCAGGCTGCGGTATTTTTCAGGCATTTCGGCCAGCGTTTTAATAATCCCTACCTCCCTGCTCTCATTGCCGTTGCCCGACCTTATAGAAATATATTTTTCCGGGTCGGTAAAAGGAAAAGCCCTATAAGGCTGAACGCGCGAATAATATTCTCCGTTAAAGCGCATGGCTAAAAACCCGCCCGATGTCCGTTCAAATACGGCGTTATCGCCCGTTATATAATTTATGGTAAACATTTCGTCCACAGCCTTAAGCTGGCCTTGAATTATATCATTCTTTTCTTCCATGCTTATTCTCCTATCCCTCTTAATGCGAGCGCCTTGCTTTGAAGCTGCAAAAGCTTATAATACGTGCCTTTTCTGCGAGCCAGCTCCACATGCGTGCCCTGCTCGGTTACCCGCCCGTTTTCTATAACTATTAAATTGTCGGCATTGCGTAGTGTGGAAAGCCGGTGCGCTATGGCTATGGTAGTGCGCCCCTTTACCAAGGCGTCTATAGCGGCCTGAATCCTGCGCTCGGTCTGCGTATCCAAACTCGCGGTAGCCTCGTCCAGAATCAAAATTTTCGGGTTGGCCAAAATAGCGCGCGCAATGGAAATGCGTTGTCTCTCTCCGCCCGAGAGACTGCGTCCCCCTCCGCCTATAACGGTATTATAGCCGTCTGGCAGCTTCATGATAAAATCGTGCGCGCTGCCCGCTACAGCCGCCTCTATTATCTGCTCCGGAGCAGCCCCGGGACAGGCGTAAGCTATGTTTTCCGCTACTGTGCCGCGAAAAATATACGTCTCCTGAGAAACTAGGGCAATGGTTTTATGAAGCTGTTCAAAGGAAAGCTCCTTAACGTTCACTCCGTCTAAAAGCACCTCGCCCTCCTGCGCGTCGTAAAGGCGGGAAATAAGATTAACAATGGTGCTCTTGCCGGCGCCCGAATGTCCTACAATTCCCAGCATGCGGCCCGGGCTGGCTTTAAAGCTGACGCCGCTTAAGACCGGCTTGTTAGGCTCATAGCTGAAGCTGACGTTTTTAAGCTCTACCTCTCCTTTAACCTCAGGCAGACGCTTAGGCTGGGCGCTCTGAACCACCTCGGGCGAAGCGTCCAATATTTCAAATATACGCTGAGCGCTGTTCATGCTCGCGGCCCACCAGCGGAATATATATGAAAAGAAGTCCAGCCGCTCGGCCAGGGAGGTAACATAGCTTATAAACGTTACCAGTACGCCGTAATCAATTAAAGGGCTGTCTCCCAGCACCATGCCCACGCCGAAAAGCCATACCGAAACTATAGCGAACTGCTCCACTCCGGCATATACCATATAAAACAGGTTGTCGTAATTTACCAAATCCATCTCGGCCCTGCGCACCCTTTTGCTCACTCTGTAAAAGCGTTGGTTTTCCGCCTGCTCCCGCCCAAAGGCTTTTACCACCCTGGCCCCCGTAAGGTTATCGTTCATAAGCGAATAAAGCGCCCGTCTGCTTCTATGCCGTCTGCCGTTATATCTCCATAATACCGGCTGCATTTTAAAGCTTACAAAAAACAGCAGGGGCAAGGTCATAACCGAAAGCAAAGTAAGTCTCACGCTCATTGAAAGCATTATAGCTATGCTGGAGATTATAAAAAGCATATTTGTAAACATATAAGGCAGGCCGTCTATAAAAAAGCTCATGACCTCGTTTGCGTCCTCGCTTATCCTGGTCATTAAGGCGCCCGTCTGTCTCTTGGCAAAAAACCCGACCGAAAGACGCTGCACGGAATTATACAGCCCTGTTTTTATGTCATATACCGCAAGGGGCACTATGTGCCCGACTATCCTGCCTTTTATAATAGTAAAGCCCGCCTGAAGAATGCGCGAAAGCAATATCGTTAGAGAAATAATCACCACCGCCAAAACAAACGCGCCCGCAGGCAGCCCAAGGGATGACAGCGTCTCCTCGTTCCGGCTCACTATATCATAAAACACCGTACCGCTTAAAAGAGGCACGAACAGATTCATAACCGTTTCCAGCACCACGCAGATAAAAAACAGAGCTATACGCAGCTTATACGGCTTAAAGTAACCCAGCATGCGCAGAAACAGAGATTTTTTATCCATGCAGCGGGGACATACGGCCCTATCCGTCTCTGGATAAAGCATGCCGCATTTAGGGCAGCGTCTTTCCATTTCCGCTTCCTTAATATCTTCTGAATTCAGCTCCTCTTTTTTTATAAGCTTATCCACAATATGCTTAAAGCGCATATTCTCCCGCATATATCCGCCCGAAAAGGCGCAGACAAAGCTCTCCAGGCCGCCCGAACGCAATATAATTTCCCCGCCTGAAAGCCTGTTCTCCATTTTAAGTTCCTCTACGCTTTCATAGGGAAATTTTAAATATTTTTCCAGAGTGCGCTCCGCCTCTTTCTGCTGCATAAAGTGGCCTCTTCTCTTCTTTGAGTCAAAGTAACCGCCGAAAACGCGTACTGACGGCGCGCAATGCATATAAAGGATATGCAAAGCCTCCTTATCAGCCAGAATATACGTATCCTTAAAGCCGCACTGCGCGTTAAGATCTCCCCGTCCAAAGGCTATTATGCCGCCAACGTCTATTCCCTGCTCCGCAGCAATGCGCTTTATATAGCCCGGAAGAGAATTTTTTTCAATACCGCCCATTATTTAAATGCTTCTCCTTAAACGCAATAGAATATTCAAAAATTATTGTGAAGTGCGCTCCTCGTTAAAGCCATTTTAATTATGGCCTTTATAGGGGAATGCCAAAATGCACGCAGAAGTAAAGCATATTTTCTCCTCCTGCGCTCCTTCCGCATAAAATTGCCCGTAAGTTGTATTATACAATGGCCAAAATAAAAAATCAATACTCCAAATGACATTAATTGCAGAAATAGCTTCAGTCATGGCTCTCGGTCTATTCGGAGTTCCGCTTTATCCTGCAAAAATATTTTTCACTCCCTGAGCCGCCCGACTCCATCCAAGCATAAGCGGCATAAATTAATGCAGTTTATTAAATCTATGGCCAGCATCTTAATTATGCGCGCAAAAAATGCGCCAAAATTATATTTTGATTGACAGCGGCGGCGCTTTAGAGTATTATATTAAAGTGTTTTTTACGGCGTATTACAGCATGAATAAGTGCCGGCCGTTATATATGGAATACAACCTATAAAAAGCTCAGGGTGTTTCATGTGCGGCGACGCATATGGATAAAACACTCTTTTTTAATGATTTTATCAACAGGCGGCGGATATAATGAGTTATCAATCAAAACTGAATCTGCGGGAAACCGAAACCGCAATAAAGGCGCTTAAGGATTTCTTTGAAAGGGCTTTATCTCTCAAATTAAAGCTTCAAAGGGTTTCGGCGCCTCTTTTTTTGTTGCCCGAAACAGGCCTTAACGATAATCTAAACGGCTGCGAGCGCCCCGTATCCTTTGATATAAAGGAAACCGGCTGCGTTGCGGAAATCGTGCATTCACTAGCCAAATGGAAGAGATACGCGCTGGCCAGGTATCAATTTGAACCCGGAGAGGGCTTATATACCGATATGAACGCAATCAGGCGGGATGAAAGCTGCGACTGCCTGCATTCTATATATGTAGACCAATACGACTGGGAAAAAATAATTCTTCCGCAGGAGCGCAATTTTGAATATTTAAAGCAGACGGTATGCGATATTTACCAAACCTTAATCAGCGCCGAGCAGTATGTGCTCTCCAATTTTCCATCGCTGGGAGAGAACGTACTGCCTGAAAAAATTGAATTCATATCCTCGCAGGAATTAGAGGACGCTTTTCCCAATCTAAGCCCCAAGCAACGAGAATATCAGGCGGCCAAAAAATACGGGGCGGTATTTATATCGCAGATAGGCGGTCTCCTTCGTTCAGGAACGCGGCATGACGGACGCGCGCCCGATTATGACGACTGGTCCCTTAACGGGGATATCATCCTATATTACCCCGAGCTGGATATTCCCTTCGAGCTTTCCAGCATGGGAATAAGAGTGGACGCGCCTTCCCTTAAAAAGCAATTGGAAGCCTCGGGGCTGAATCAAAGACTGAATCTGCCCTATCATCAGGAAATATTAAAAGGGGCCCTGCCTCTTACAATAGGCGGAGGAATAGGCCAGTCGCGGCTGTGCATGTTTATGCTCCGCAAGCATCATATAGGCGAGGTCCAGGCCTCAATTTGGCCTAAGGAACATATAGCTCAATGCTTAAAGCAAGGAATAACCCTGCTTTAACCCGATTATTACAGCATTAATTTGGGAGGTATTTTTATGGCGACAATGGCAATAGTGGGCATAACCTGGGGGGACGAAGGCAAGGGCCGCATGGTGGACCTTGTTGCGGAGGATTTTCAGGTAGTATGCCGCTATCAGGGCGGCAACAACGCAGGCCACACGGTAGTTAATCAAATGGGCACCTTTAAGCTTAATTTGCTGCCTTCGGGCATCTGCCGGGAAAATGTAATGAATATTCTGGGAAGCGGAACGGTAATAGATTTAGAGCACCTCTTCAACGAAATTGCCGGCCTGCGCGAGCGGGGCATCCGTATCACCCCTGATAATTTCAAGATAAGCGACCGCGCCATAATCTGCCTGCCCTGGCATAAGCAGCAGGATATCTGCGAAGAAGAGCGGTTGGCCGGCAAAAAATACGGCTCGACCCGCCGCGGAATTGCGCCCGTTTACGGCGACAAATATATGAAAAAGGCTCTTCAGGTATGTGATTTACTGGACGAAGAATATCTCAAAAGCCGGTTATCCGATTTAATAGAATATAAAAATCTATTTCTTTCTGGAGTTTACGGCAGCAGAAAATACACCCTGGAAGAGGTTATGGACTGGCTTAAAAAATACGGCTATCCCTTTAGGGAGTATATAGCCGATACGGGCCTTATACTGGCTCAGGCGCAGAAGGAAGGCAAAAATATACTGTTTGAAGCACAGCTGGGCGCGCTTAAGGATATCGACTACGGTATTTACCCCTACACCTCCTCTTCTACGCCTCTGGCCGCATATGCGCCTATAGGCTCGGGCGCTCCCTTTTTAAAGGTAGATAAGGTTATGGGCATAGCCAAGGCCTATTCAACCGCTGTAGGAGAAGGCCCCTTCGTAAGCGAATGGGACGGCGAAAAAGCTGAAAAGCTGCGCCAGGCAGGCGACGAATACGGCGCCGCCACAGGCAGGCCGAGGCGGGTAGGCCCCATCGATTTAGTAGCCACGCGCTACGGCGCAAAGCTTCAGGGGGCCGACTGCATCTGTCTTACCAAGCTGGACGTACTCTCCTATATGACTGAAATTCCCCTTTGCGTAGGATATAAAATAGGAGAAAATATAGTTAAGGATTTCCCCGTTACCCCTCAGCTTATAAAATCCGAACCCGTCTATATAACCATGCCCGGCTGGAACACCGACATAAGCAAGGTAACGCAGTATGATAAATTGCCGCAGGAAGCGCGGAATTATATAGAATATATTGAAAAATATATTGAATGCCCCATAACTCATATTTCTGTAGGGCCGGGCCGAGACGAAATTATCTATCACTGAAAGGAGATTAACGACAATGCACGATAAATATTCTTCCCCTTTGAGCTCTCGTTACGCTTCAAGGGAAATGCTTTCCCTATTCAGCGATAACAGCAGATATCAGACTTTCCGCCGGCTCTGGGTAGCTCTGGCTCAAAGCGAAATGGAGCTGGGCCTTAATATTACCCAGGAGCAGGTAGACGAGCTTAAAGCCAATGTAGAAAATATAGATTTTGAGGCGGTTGCTCGCAAGGAAAAGGAAATACGCCACGACGTCATGGCTCATGTTTACGCCTACGGGCTGGTATGTCCCAAGGCCAAAGGCATAATTCATCTGGGAGCCACCTCCTGCTATGTAACGGACAACGCCGATATAATAATAATGAAGCAGGGACTTGAGCTTATTAAAAATAAGCTGCAGGCAGCCATAAGCGGCCTGGCTCAATTTGCCGAAGAGCACCGCGCTCTTCCTACTTTGGGCTTTACCCATTTTCAGCCCGCCCAGCCCACAACCGTAGGCAAAAGGGCATGTCTTTGGATACAGGATTTTTTAAGCGACCTCAATGATTTAAATTACGTTCTGAGCGGTATGCGCCTGCTTGGCAATAAGGGTACCACCGGCACACAGGCCTCATTTATGGAGCTTTTTGACAACGACAGCCAAAAGGTAAAGCTGCTGGAAGAAAAAATCGCGCATAAAATGGGCTTTGACAGCGTGTTCCCGGTATCCGGCCAAACGTATCCGCGCAAAGAGGATTCCCGCGTTTTGAACGTGCTCTCGGGCATAGCTCAGAGTGCATACCGCTTTGCAGGCGACCTGAGGCTGCTGCAAAACCTCAAGGAAGTTGAGGAGCCTTTTGAAAAGAGCCAGGTAGGCTCGTCGGCAATGGCATATAAGCGCAATCCCATGCGCAGCGAGCGCATATGCTCTTTAGCGCGCTATGTAATGACAGACGCGCTTAACCCCGCTCTAACGGCCAGCACTCAGTGGCTTGAACGGACCCTGGATGATTCTGCTAACCGCCGTATAGCAGTAGCCGAGGCTTTTTTAGCCACAGACGCAGTTTTAAAAATAGTGATAAACATTGCCGGCGGAATGATTGTATATCCCAAGGTAATACAAAAGCGTCTTAATGAAAATTTGCCCTTTATCGCTACTGAAAATATCTTAATGGAAGGCGTGCGCCGAGGAGGAGACCGTCAGGAGCTGCACGAGCGCATAAGGGTGCATTCAATGGAGGCGGCCCGGCGTATAAAGGAGGAGGGCGGGGACTGCGACCTTATCTCCCGCATAGCCAAAGACAGCGCATTTAAAATGAGCGAGGAAGATATAAAAGGCGTAATGAAGGCGGAAAATTATATCGGCCGCGCGCCCGAACAGGTGGACGAATTTTTAGCCGGCTATGTTAAGCCTGCGTTAAGCGATTTTACCGGCTTGATAGGCGAAAGCGAATTAAAGGTATAAGGGGGAAAATTACAATGGCTAAATATGTATTTATAACGGGCGGGGTGGTTTCCAGCCTGGGCAAGGGCATCACGGCGGCCTCTCTCGGGCGTCTGCTTAAATGCCGCGGGCTTAAGGTTGTAATTCAGAAATTTGATCCATACATAAACGTGGATCCTGGCACAATGAATCCCTATCAGCACGGCGAGGTGTTTGTGACGGACGATGGAGCCGAAACTGATTTGGATTTAGGCCATTACGAGAGATTTATAGACGAAAATCTCTCCCAAAACAGCAATGTAACTACCGGCAGAGTTTATCAAACGGTAATTGAACGGGAACGCAGCGGAGGATATCTGGGCGGAACAGTACAGGTTATCCCCCATATAACCAATGAAATAAAGGGACGCATTCTAAAAGCCAGCCAGGATAAAAGCGTAGACGTAATCATAACTGAAATAGGCGGTACCGTAGGCGATATTGAAAGCCAGCCCTTTTTAGAGGCTATACGCCAGATAAAATATGAGGTAGGCGTGCGCAATTCCCTTTACATACACGTTACCCTTGTTCCCTATCTGGCTGCCAGCGGCGAAATTAAAACTAAGCCCACGCAGCATTCGGTCAAGGAGCTTTTGGGACTGGGAATACAGCCCGATATAATAGTATGCCGTACTGAAAATCCCATTCCTAAAGAGCAAAAGGATAAAATAGCCCTTTTCTGCAATGTGCTGCCCGAAAATATTATAGAAAACCGGGACGTACCAACACTCTACGAAGTACCCCTGGCTCTGCACAAAGAAGGACTGGACACACAGGTATGCAAGCTGCTCAGCATGGAATTGCCCCAGCCTGATTTAACCGAATGGACCGAGATGGTCAACCGCCATAAATATCCAAAGCAAGAGGTATGCATAGCTCTTGCAGGCAAATACATCGGCCTGCACGACGCATATCTGAGCGTAGCCGAGGCTCTTACTCACGGCGGCATAGCGCACAGTACGCGTGTTAAAATAAAGTGGCTGGCCACGGATGAAATAAATCAGGACAATGTAAACCAGGTCTTTGCCGACGTAGACGGCATATTAATTCCCGGCGGCTTCGGCAGCCGCGGCATAGAAGGCAAAATAGAAATAGTACGCTACGCGCGCGAAAACAAAGTGCCTTTCCTAGGCATCTGCCTGGGCATGCAGATGGCCGTAATTGAATATGCGCGCAATGTGCTTAACCTGCGCGGCGCTCATACGACTGAAGTAGACCCCAGCACCCCTTACCCCGTTATAGACCTTATGCCCGACCAGGCAAATTTGGATAAAATGGGCGGCACTATGCGGCTGGGACAATGCCGCTGCGAAATCGTGGATAAAAACAGCCATACATATAAAGCGTATCAGGCGGACGAAATAAGCGAACGGCACCGTCACCGCTATGAATTTAATAATAACTTTAAAGAACAGCTTGCAAACGCAGGCATGCAGGCTGCAGGTGTCAATCCTGAACGCAATTTAGTAGAAATAGTAGAAATAAAAGACCATCCCTGGTTCGTAGGAGTACAGTTCCATCCTGAATTTAAATCCCGGCCCAACCGGCCGCACCCATTATTCAGAGATTTAATTGGAGCGGCAATAGAATATAAAAACTCAAAGGAGGCCTCTAAATGAAAGAAAGAAAGCCGGCAAAGGAATTTATAGCCGTTTTAGATTTCGGCGGACAATATAATCAGCTTATAGCCCGCCGCATAAGAGAGGCCGGTGTATACAGCGAGGTAATACCCTGCAACACTCCCTTTTCTGATTATGTCGGCCCAGAACTTAAGGGAATTATCCTTACAGGCGGCCCCAACAGCGTTTACGCGCCCGATGCGCTGCGCTGCTCAAAGGAGGTTTTCTCCCTTGGCGTCCCCGTTCTGGGAATATGCTACGGCATGCAGCTAATGGCTCATATGCTGGACGGCAAGGTGCAGGCTGCGTCTATCCCTGAATTCGGCTTTACTGATATGTCGGTTAAAGAGCATCCCCTGTTTGACGGAATAGCCCGCGAAACAGTAGTATGGATGAACCATAACGATTACGTTTCAGAGCTGCCGACAGGTTTTGTCTCCATAGCGGCTACACCGCACTGCGCAAACGCCGCCGTTGCGGATGATGAGCAAAAACTCTACGGCATGCAGTTTCATCCCGAAGTCAATCATACGCGGCAGGGCTTTAGGATGTTGAGTAATTTTATATATAATATCTGCGGCTGCGAGGGTTCATGGAGCGCCGCGGGGCTTGCTGACGAGCTTATAGAAAATATACGCGAGCAGGTTGGCAGCAGCACGGTAGTAAGCGGTCTTTCAGGCGGCGTAGATTCTTCTGTCGCCTCGGTATTAGTGCATAAGGCTGTAGGCGACAAGCTTACCTGCATCTTTGTTGACCACGGCCTGCTGCGCAAAAATGAAGCTCAAGAGGTTATGGATTATTTTGGAGGCAAGCTGGGCCTTAAAATTATAATGGTAGACGCCCGCGAACGCTTTCTCTCTAAGCTCGAGGGAGTTACCGACCCGGAAAAAAAGCGCAAGATAATAGGAGAAGAATTCATCCGAGTGTTTGAAGAGGAATCAAATAAAATCGGCGCCGATTATCTGGTCCAGGGCACCATATATCCCGATGTTATCGAAAGCGGCTTTGGACAAGCCGCGGTAATAAAAAGCCATCATAACGTAGGAGGACTTCCTAAGGACGTCCGCTTTAAAGGCATAGTAGAGCCTCTGCGCTTGCTCTTTAAAGACGAAGTGCGCGAATTAGGAGAAAGCATGGGTATTCCACGCGAGCTGGTATGGCGTCAGCCCTTCCCCGGCCCCGGCCTGGCCATAAGAATTATAGGAGAAATAACCCCCGACCGGCTGCGTATTGTGCGCGAAAGCGACGCTATACTGCGCGAAGAAGTCGCTAAGGCGGGTCTGGATAAAGATATATGGCAGTATTTTACAGTATTTACCGGCGTTAATTCAGTCGGCGTAATGGGCGACGAGCGCACATATGATTATTGTATTGCCATACGCGCCGTTACCAGCAAGGATGCCATGACCGTAGAATTTGCCGAACTCCCCTATCCCCTAATGCGCACCCTTTCCAGCCGCATAATAAACGAAGTCCCCGGCGTAAACCGTGTCGTCTATGATATTACTTCTAAACCGCCGGGTACAATAGAGTGGGAATAAAACGGAACACCGTAAAAACCTAGTGCTTATGCGGGTTTGCGGCGTTCGGAGAAGTCTTTTGATAACAAAGTGGGAATAGTAGTCAAAACGCCGCAAACCCGCATAAATACAGGGTTCCCATAAGGATACTTTCAAAGGTGACCGATTGAGAGGCACAAAGTCCGCAGAATTAGTGAATCTGCGGACTTTGTGCTTATCTGCGTATTTTTCAAAAGCGGTGCGATATCATCTAATGAAGTTATATTTCACTATTGCCCGATTTGATATCTAAATTTCCTTGAGCGAGAATAATTCATTAGAAGAACGTCTCTATGATTTTTTCAGCAACTTGATCTGAAAAAAGAAATATTGTGTCTATTATAGGATAACCAAAACCATCATAGAAATTAAACGTATTTCTCATTCCTCGCTCTACACGTTCAGGATCTCTGTTATCTTTAATAGAACGTCTTTTGTTTTCGTCATACTCACATTTTAATGCAACAATGTATTCATCGAAAATTATCCCCTCATTTCTTAAGCAATTCATCACTTCATCATAGAGCGCTTTTCTTTCTCCATAAAAACCATAGTGGAAGATAACGGTTTCGATATCATCGCATAATAAATAGTTTCTAATTAAGCAAATAATATTGTTTGTTATCGTTTTTTTAGTCGCTTTAGTAAATTGAAATGGATTGATGGCTCTACACCAATCTGCATCCACATATGCACTATGCAGACACATCAGCAGTAATGATTTTGATGTTGTGGTTTTTCCGGCTCCATTTGCTCCAACAATAGTAATCAGTCCTTGGCTCATTCTTATAATTCCTTTTCCATAAACCGTTTGGGACTTTTACCATAGTTTACAGCACGAATTGCCTCGATAATTTCTTCTTTTCGACTTTCGGCAAATCACAAACAACATCATTGAGATCATACGGACCGTTTCGAAAGTGACCGACTGACGCACCGTGGAATTCTCCGTCAATCAACAGGTATTGCAGAGATTCGTGATCATATTCAAGACCTTTCGTCAATTCCTTAGCCATCTCCTTCAGAACGTGCTCATGAACCTTATAAAGAAAGTCGTTGCGGTGAATCGCATAAACGAAGTTCATAACCTGAGGCTCGTAATTTTCGAGCAGGTCAGCATCACTCTTCAGCATATAACCTGAGCCTGACAAAACCAATCTGCCTTCAGCAACCAGTTCATTAACAGACAGTTTTATTTCTTTTTCAGGAATCTTATAGAATGATTTAGCCATCGCCGTATCAAACCATACAAGACGATACGCGAATCTTTGCAATACGATTTTGAGCGCTTTGTGTCTTGAAACCTTATCGGAATTTACTTGCGGGAACATTCCAACAAATTTATACCATCCTCTGTCCCACTCACCGTCATATTGGTCTTCATATATCAAAAAAGCCTCTTGCAAACGGTGAAGAGCGGGGGTGATTTCTTTCACAAGCAATCCGGTTTCTTCTTTGATTTGCTGGATGTTGAGCGGTCCCTCCCGTTTAATAAACTCCAAGACCCGCAGCTGTATTTCAGTTGGCTTTACAAGCGGCTTGCGATAGAGAGCGATAAACAGCTCCATATCTTCCGGCACAATCCAGCCTAAATTGCCGCCGAAAAATCTGCCTTTTATCAGTTTTCATTTTAGCTGACGGTCACGATTAAATTCAATATCATCAAAATCAGCACGAAAAGAAAGCGTCGGTGGCTGTCCGAATCCATTCCAATATACATTTTGTCCAGGCTGGGTATCCCGATATAATTTTATGTATTCTTCTTCATCCGCTTTATGAATGAAGCACTAGCGCTCCATACGGAGAGAGATTATCTTTGTATCCATTTTATCTTTCTCCTTTCGGCTCGGCATACCACCGCTTGCACTGCTCAATTCTGGCGCTCCGAGGAGTATCACCATGCTCAGGAGCACAGGAATATTGCGTCAATAATTCGCACGGAATATCCGGGCACTCCCCACAATGTACAATGCCCTTGTCTTGGCAACATATAGCTTAAAGTCAAAATGAAAATTATTTGTGGCTTTTAGAAAATCAGTATTGCTATTATTCGAGATTTCGAATATAATATTATCGTTAAAACAGGAGGCACGTTATGGAATACATGTCCGCAAGAGAAGCTGCTGATAAATGGGGGGTATCACAAAGACGCGTTGCTATTCTTTGTTCGGAGAACAGAATAGCTAATGCCAAAATGGTGGGTAATACGTGGCTCATACCTACTACGGCAGAAAAACCAATCGATGCGAGGACTACTCGATATTTGCAACAGGATAGTGGTAAAGTTAAACCGTTCTTAAAATGGGCGGGTGGCAAAGGACAGCTTCTGTCCGAAATTGAAAAGTACTATCCCTTTGGACATAAAAAAATTACTAAGTATGCCGAGCCATTTGTAGGCGGTGGCGCCGTGCTTTTTGATATTTTAAGCAAGTACGATTTGAAGGAAGTGTATATCAGCGACATTAATGCAGAACTAATTAATGCCTATCGCATTATTCGTGACGACATATATGATCTTGTTTTTACGCTTGCAATCATGCAAAGTGAGTTTGTTCCAATGGATACGGAGCATCGCAAAGCATATTACTTGGCAAAGCGGGAGCGTTTTAATAATTTGAAAGTCAATGGAAACGAGATTGTAAATATTGAAAAGGCAGCGTTGATGATTTTTCTTAATAAAACTTGCTTTAACGGCTTATACCGAGTCAATAAAAAAGGCTTGTTTAATGTACCTATGGGAGCTTACAAAAATCCTTCGATTTGTGATGAAGAAAATCTCAGAGCGGTGTCAGAAAAACTGCAAACGGTAAACATTGTGTGCGGAGACTATAGAGAATCAGCTGCTTTCATTGATGCCAATACTTTCGTTTATTTTGACCCTCCATATCGCCCCATAACAGATACTGCGAGCTTTACTGCATACACGGAAAATTTGTTTAACGATGAAAAACAGATTGAGCTCGCAAAATTCGTTGATAATATGCACAGAAAAGGTGCAAAGGTCGTAATTAGCAATTCCGATCCCAAGAATTCTAACACCGAAGATAACTTCTTCGATAACATTTATTCGTCTCATAGAATCAAGCGTGTTGAAGCTACCCGTATGATTAACTGCAACAGCGAGGCAAGGGGTAAAATCAAGGAATTGCTTATTTCTAATTTTTAAGGGGTTTATATATGGAAATCAGAAAAGGAAGTCAACTTATCGAAAACGATACTAAAAAAGCGATTATAGAATTTATCTTTACAGATTATATTATCTATGTTTTTCAAGGGAATTTATCGCAATTTGATATTGTAATCAAGTACAAAAAAGACAGTACACGTATCCGTACTCCTAAGCACATTCATTGGGTAGTAGATGTATTGATGAAAATGCAGGGGAATGAAATTCTTGCAAAGAGATATTTGCTGGCTATTCAAAATTGCTGGAAATCTTGTGTTCCACTAACCAATAATGATTATGAAACGCTAAAGGCACTAATCAAAAATGGCGAAAACGACATTGATATTGCTCAGTTTTTCAGCTTAAATGCTTTTGGTGAATATGATGTTGAGTTTCTTTATGTTTTGATGGAATTATTGGCTGTACAGGAAAAGACCAATCGTGCCGATGCCTATATGTTTGGAAACATTATCGAGGAGCTATTAGATGCAGACCGTGATATATTTAAAATCATATCTACGGCAGGATTTGGGGGAAGAAGGAGATAATATGGTGAGAAATTTCAACGAATGGTTATCAAGTTTCCGTGATAGCATAGCAGACTACCGCTATTACATAGACTTTGAAAAAGTTCACCGCAATATCGATAATATAAAGGTTGAACTGAATATCCTGAATTCTCTTATTGGCTCTAAGAGCATTAAAGAAGATTTCAAAACTTTAATCAAGAAGTATCCTGAAGCTTTGAAATGTATTCCTCTGCTTTTGGCAGTCAGAGCTAATGAAATATATTGTCAAGATGAAAACGGTGGTTATCTGTACAAATTTAACTTTGGAAAATACTCTCCGAATAGCTATGCGCATTATGAGCGTTATGCTTATTTTATGGAGCATACAGGGTTATTTGACTTACTGGAAAATCACATCATCAATAATCTTGTTGACTATGTTACAGGTGTAGAGACAGGATTGGATTCTAACGGTCGTAAAAATCGTGGCGGGCATTTGATGGAAGATTTAGTTGAAAGCTTTATCAAGAAAGCAAAGTTTGTAAAAGACACAACCTACTTCAAGGAAATGTACATACACCAAATCACCGCAAAATGGGATATCGATCTCTCTGCTATATCCAATCAAGGCAAAATGGAAAAGCGGTTTGACTTCGTTATAAAAACTCCCAGCATGATTTATGGCATTGAAACCAACTTTTATGGAAGCGGAGGCAGTAAACTCAACGAAACGGCTCGCAGCTATAAGACTCTTGCTCTTGAAACGGATACTATTGATGGATTCACTTTTGTATGGTTTACGGATGGTAAAGGATGGACAAGCGCCCGAAACAACCTTGAAGAAACTTTTGACGTAATGGAACATATTTACAACATCAAGGATTTGGAGAATGGAATCATTAGCGAGGTCTTCAAATAACGGCAAAGAAAACAACAAAATCAGAGCCAGAAGATTCAGAACCGGAAATTACTACATACTGGTCTTTTCCCAATCGTGGCGACTGTGCGACTCACGATGCAAAATGGAGTGGGAATTGGTCGCCCTATATTCCAAGAATATATCACTTCGATATTCGGAAGAGGGAGATTTAGTACTTGATCAGTTTACTGAGTGATATCATCAGCGTTGATGTGAACGATGTTGCTCTTGATAGATGCAGAATTAAAATTGATTTTGAACACAAGGGTGCAAACAGTAAGGTTTATATTCGCAAAGGCAAGGCACTTGGATTTTATTTAGAGCGGTAGTATTGACCTTATCTTTACCCACCCGCCTCATGCTGATATTATCAAATACAGCAAGGACATCGCAGAAAATTTGTCTAATCTGAAAGTCAAAGACTTTATTGAGGAAATGCTGCTGAAAGCTACCGTATATTAAAAAAAGACAAGTTTTGTGCTGTTTTAATGGGAGATACCCGTCAAAAAGGCTGTATGATCCCGATGTCTTTTGAAGTTATGGGAATTTTCCAAAATGCTGGATTTAAACTGAAAGAATTGATTATTAAAGAACAACACAATTGTAAAGCAACGTGGTATTGGAAAACGAGTAGTGTGAGAAAGATAACTTCTTATTGATTGAACACGAGTGTACAACATATACAAATACACAAACAGTTGAAGGAAAAGCGGTTCAGCGCATTGGCATACATACCACAAATTCTATCGATAAAACTTCCTTATGTCTTAATGGTACAGGAATACCCACTTGTGGAGACGCTTCTTCATTACTTGGGAAGCTAATAATTGGTTTTATACAGGAAATGATTCTAGCTAAAATAGATAAAGATTGTTATGTAGTAGAAACTATTCCACAAATTATAATTGTTTACTTTAATTCTTTATCGACTGTACCTGATAAAAATTTTATTTTTGCAGGTTATGATTTATATGGCACGATCAAAAAGCAATTAATATATAAGGTACAAGTAAAACAAAGAACATAGAAAAAATTGTTACTGAATGGCAAGGGGCAACTTAAGATGGTGAAACTTATACACTCTCAATGTTAATTAAAAATGTAGCGATAAAAACAGATGATAACAAATTATTGATTACCTTTTGCAGATTCTCAGGCGAGATATCGGAAGTTTCACGGTATTTCTAATAAAATATATTCAACAAAATATATTTATACGATTAAATTTATGAATATGGTGCAAATTATTAGTTTTTTGATAGAGCAAAACTGCGACATGTTAGACAAAAGATATAATGAAATTTATATATAATATAGCCGCAAATTTTAAAATTAAATATTGACATTTGAAAAAATGTGTGATAGTCTAATGGAGATGAGTAATATTTTTCACGCAATATTCCAAAGGGAGATGAATAGAAAAGATAAAAGAACGTAACAACAAATGGGACGTCAAAAATATGTTCAAATTTTATCATATAATAGCAGTTATAGTTTCTTATGTTTATTCTATTCATTTTCTATAAAATTTATGAGCGACATGAATCATAGTATTTATTTGTACCTTGTTTCGCTTTTTGTGTTCGAGTGAGTACTAAAAAGTCTTTTTAAATTCATGGTTTGTAGAGAGTGTGAAATTGGGAGAATTCGTTCTATAGTAGAATGCGGCTATAAACAATAATTAAAAGGAGTAAGTTTGTGAAAAGCATAGGCGCAATATATTTTTCTAATAATGAATTGCATTGCTTAGAAGTTGCATATGGAATAGCCGCGCTTCAAAGTATCAATAATGATATTTATGTGCAAAAAATAGAAAGCAGCAATCTTGATAGAACACTACAGTTGATAAAAAAAGAAAATATTGAATTGTTTGTGATTTTTCTTTCCTATGGATGTTATGATTTATTGGTAAAAATATGTAATGAAATTAAATACGCTAACAAATACGCTAAAATAGTTATATGTCATACATTGGTCAACCGTCATTATAAAGAACTTTTGAATGAGATTCCGCAAATTGATGTTGCAATTTTAGGCGAATATGAAGAGACGCTCATTGAGCTATCAAACCTATTTCTTAATGGGAAAGAAGTTAAATATTGCAAAGGAATTGCATTCAAAGAAAATGGTAAGATTATTGTAAACAAGCCAAGACCATTGGCTGATATAGACAAATTACCTTTTCCTAATAGGGACTTTGATTATCAAGGATCAAATTATTTTCATGTTTACGGTTCACGAGGTTGTGAGGGGTATTGTACATTTTGTGATAGAAATAGTCTTTATTCAAACAATGGTGTAAATTGTGTAAGATGTAGAAGTATTGAAAGCATTATAAAAGAAATTGATTATTTGGTTGAAAAATATCAATGTAAATTTATTTGTTTTTCTGATCCAACTTTCGTTTCTTCAAATGATGTAGTTAACAGGCTAAATAAATTATATGATGCACTATCAAAAAAGGACTACTGGATTCAGTTTACTTTCAACATTAGAGCCGAACAAATAAACGAAGCGGTTGTTCAAAGTTTAATAAGTCTAAAAAATTATGGACTCGGAAAGATATTTATAGGCATTGAAAGCTTTAACGAATCCGATTTAAGATTGTATAGAAAACGGGCTGGTCTGCAGTCGATTAACAAATGTATTAATTTATTGGAAGTATTTACCGAGTTAACCAATGATTATTTTGTTAAAGTGGAGTATGGTTTTATTAATTTTAACCCCTATTCAACTATTGATGGTCTACGCAATAACATACAAACTTTTAGAGATTTAAGGTTATATTTAAATCCGTATATTATTGCCAGTAAATTAACTGCCAATTCATTAACTTCAATAAGTACAAAAATTGATTTGGATTGTTTATTCCCTTTTCACCTTGGCTTGCTGCCTTTATGTGATGCTTTAAAATACAAATTCAATTATAATTTTGTTAATGAAGAGGTTCAAAAAATATATACCTTAGTAATTAAAGTGTATAAAAAAATATCAATACCAAACGATAATGGAACAGAATTCTTGAGAAATCGATATTATCATTATTATGGATATGACTCGTTAATAAAGAAATATGATAAAGCATATTATGAATGGCTAAATGCTGTCAACGAGTTTTCTTACAATATATTTATGTTTATTATAAATTCTTTAGATGATAGTAATATACATATTCAGGTTGATATAAAAACTGCACAGTTTTTAGAAAGTTACTGTAGTCTTGAAAAGAAGTTAAAGGGAATACAACAAAGAGTATTAATCGAATTGGCAAAAATTGATCAGCTTATTTATTACAAACCAATTTTCGGGTAAATCATTTAAATTAGATTTTGATGAGGTGAGGTCTGGTGAGAAATGCCAGGGTTGCTGTGATAGACACGGGGTTATCTCCGTTATCTCCTGTAAGCAGTTGTGTGATTGATTCATATGCACTTTATCAAGGCACGTCTGGATGGGAAATCCACAAAACTTTAATAGAAGATTTCGTAGGACACGGAACAGCTGTTTCATATATTCTTTGGAATACAAACAAAAATATAGATATAACTATATTTAGAATCTGTAACAATGAATTAAATGTAGATGAATCTGGTCTTGTAAAAGTACTAGAATTTATCTATAAAAATATTGAAATAGATATAATTAATATTAGTGCAGGAGTTACCTATTTATATGATTATACTGCAATAAATGATATTTGTTCGAAATTAACAAAAAAAGGTGTTATCATTGTTTCTGCATTCGATAACAATGGCGCTGTTTCTTTCCCGGCAGCTCTCGATAGTGTTGTTGGAGTAGATGTAAAAAATGATGTTAAAAAAGATGAAATAATATATGTTGAAAATGGGAAATTTAATCTTTTAGTATCTGATAGATATTATCGAACCCTATGGCTAAATACAAAAACAATTATCAAAGGCACAAGCTTTGCTTGTGCACATATTAGCGGATTGTTAGCGGCGAAAGTTGGATATTATTCTGATGTTGTTCCGATGATTCATTCTATTTGTTCAAAAACAATATCACTAAAAAAGCGCAAAAAATTTATTAAGCCTAATTTTAATATACGCAGAGCTATAGTATTTCCTATTAATAAGGAAAGTCATGCATTATTGCGTTTTAAAGATAAATTGAATTTCGAACTGGTTGGTGCATATGATGATAGATTGTCTGGAAAAGTAGGAAAATCTATATTTGGCGAAATAGTGAAATCATTTGATGATATTGACTGGCAAGAAAACTTTGATACCATTATATTGTCTTGTGTTTCCGATTTAACAGCGTTAACCAGACGAAATTATGTTGAGGAAATACTAAGTAAATCCAAGTATTTTGGAAAAAATGTTTACTCTTTTGAACCGCTCCCTTTATCTGATGAATCGATTTACTATCCGTACATAGAAAAAAACAATGTGCCTATTGAAAACGACTTAAAATTATACAAAGTCACTATTCCTGTTGTTGGGGTTGTTGGAACAAGTTCAAAACAGGGGAAATTTACGATGCAACAAAAAATTATATATCAACTAACACAGTTAGGGTATGATGTTGGTTCTATCATAACAGAACCCTCAGGATACTTATTTAATGCTGATTATGTATTTCATTTTGGATATCATGCGAATCTTAATCTAAGTCCATCCGAATACATTGCAACGCTAAATGAAATGATCTTTGAGGTACAGCTCAAACAAAAAGATATTATAATAACTGGTTGTCAATCTGGTGTTATTCATTACAACAATTCACATATCAATGAATTTGCGATATCACAATATTCATTTTTGTTGGGTACTTTACCAGATGTTTTTATTTTGTGTGTCAACCCGCATGATGACTTTGATTACATAAAAAAGACAATTGATTTTTTGAATTCCATTGACGAGGGTAAAGTAAAAGCCATTGTTGTTTTCCCGATGAAAGCAATTGCTACACTTTCGGGGATTGGATATAAAATTGAACAGGTTGATAATAATGAATATTCAAGAATAAAGAACGAGCTAGAACAACAATTTAATTTGCCAGTATTCTCAATGAACGATAACGATACATCTCAAATATGTTCATTGATTATAGATGAATTCTCAAATGACGTTTAAAGGAGATATACATATGACTGTTAATGAAAGAGTATTAAAATGTATAGAGGAAAACGGGATAATTGTATTGGAAAATGGAAATTTTGACAATATGGATTCTATCAATTTTATTTCGGCAATAATCAGCCTTGAATCTGAATTTGACATTGAATTTCCTGATGAATATTTGCTGATGAGTACATTCTGTGATTTACATTATGTAGTTCTTGTTGTTGGCGATATTCTAAAAAGCAAAAATGGAAAGAAAACAAAGTTCCATTACGAGATTTAGAGAAATAAAGTTATGCACAACCCACATCTCAGCGTTACTTTTAGGTACAGCTAACATCATGCACTTTTATGGATATCGTTCATGCCACGTCTTTTAGTTGTGGTCATGACTACGCCCTCAATAATCCAATATTAATATTATATATAAAAGCGCATAAACGCTTTTATCATTTACTTATGAAAGGAGGAATATGGCATGAAAAAGTTGGTTAAGAAAAATGCCAAGAAAAAGTCTTTGGTTGCGTTCTACATGGGCGAATGCAATCAGGGTACTTGCAATGGCAAGTAAACTGGTAGGTGAGAGCGAGGTAGAACCAATCACCTCGCTTTCACCTAATTTTTTATTCTCTTGCAAATAATATAATTATTATATATGATAATTATATTTTAAATTCAGCTGCTGAAATGCTTCAATATGGCTCTTCAAGTCTTTTGGACATTAAAGTATTTGTACTAGGAGTATGAAATATGGAAATAATAAACAAAATTCAGTATTCAAAAAACATTTCATGGACATTATTAGGAAATGAGATATTTATTTTTGACGAGACAACAAATGAATTAACTTTATTAAAAGGAATAATGAAAGATTTTTGGATGCTTTTATCGAAGACTGAAAGCTTTGATGAAATTATCACTTTTTTATCAACAAAATATAAAGATAATAAAGAGAGAATAAGCGAAAAAATAATAATAAAGATAAAAGAATTGACAAGAAAAAACTTACTTATTGTGGAGGGGATTTTATGAGGCAAAAATTATTACTTGATTATTTTTATAATAAGGCTTTTTCTGAAAATCGACCTGTTAGTGTTATGATAGAATTATTGACAAAATGTAATTTAAGATGTGAACACTGCTACCTTCCCTCTCATACAAATTCTGGTTTAAGTTTGCAAAAAATTAAAGCTTTGTTTTTAGAGTTAAGAGAACTAGGTGTAGTGAATATATCATTAACTGGAGGCGAAATATTTCTTCGTGACGACCTGTTTGAAATAATTGAGTTTGCTAGAAGCTTATATATGCGTGTTTTTCTATTAAGCAACGGGACATTGCTCAATAGTGAACGAATCGCAAGACTTAAAACTTTTCATATTGCAGAGTTTTCAACCACAATTTTCTCAATGAATCCATACATCCATGATTCTATAACACAAAAGAGCGGCTCTCTATTACTTCTGTTAAACAATCTGAGAGAAATAAAAGAAGCCGGTATTCCAATACGTATAAAAACGCCTTTAATGCAAAAAAATTTAGAAAATTTTGTTAAAATTCAAGCGTACTGCGAAGAAAATGGCTTTGAATACTTGGTATCGCCGTTGATTTTTTCAAAGAACGACGGGGATAGTTCGCCGCAGATGCTTCGTATCAAGGACTGTGACTTATGTTCTGCCATGAGAATTATAGATTCTATCTCTCGAAATGATCATTTACATGCGAATAATGTACCTTGTGCCGCCTTGTTTTATTCCTTTGCAATTGATTGTCAAGGAGATGTTTACCCATGCAACTCATTTTTTTATAAAATAGGTAATATATATCATCATTCATTAAAAGACATCTGGTATTCTTCAGAAGAACTTAAGTTAATTAAAAGTATCAAAAACTCAGATTTGAAATGCTGTAATAAATGTAAATACAGTACTCAATGTGATCGTTGTCCTGGAATGGTTTTCATGGAGAATAAAGATTTATATTCATGTGACCATTTTGCCAAAAAGCTTGCAAAGATTCGTTTTTCAAATTATAATCTCTCGCTGAAGGAGATCAATCAGGGTGAAAAAGAAACTGAAGTTTAAAAATAGAGACTTCATAATTTATCCAATGTGCTGCATTCCGTTGCAATCGATATTTTCAATTATATATACAATTTCGAATGCATTGATGCCCGCTTATGAAACCATTGCAATTGCTAATTTTATTGATTGCGCAATAGACATTTTTGAAGGAAAAAGGAACACTACTGAAATCTTTCTTCCTATCGTCATGATTGTCTTATATATACTCTTTATCAATCTTATACCGACAATTGCAGAGATAATCAGTTTGACTGGAAAAAATAAGATGACAATAAGAATAAAAAATTTGCTACTAAATAAAAAAACGGCATTAGAATATCAGTATGTCGAAAATTCTGAGACTCAGGAACTTATTAATAGAGTCTGCTCTGATCCCGTTGGAAATTTTTCAAGTGGCTTTAACAATATACTATCAGTAATTAGTATCATAATCAGTTCAATTTCCCTTCTTCTCATAATAATGACTACAACTTTTATTAGTGGCATTGTTATAACTGCTGCTAGTATTCCTCTGTTTGTTATTGCAATTAAAACAGGGAAGAAAAATTATGAGATGGGTAAAGAAGCAACAGAAATACAAAGAAAATATAAATATATAGCTAGTATTCTTACAGATAGAGATTATGCAAATGAAAGAAAACTGTTTAGTTATAGCAAAAGTTTGCAAAATGATTATGCTACTCTTTACAATAAATCCTTTAAGATAGAATCGAAAATAGAAAAAAAGACTTATACAAATATGAAAGCTGGGTCGATGATTGCATTATTGATAATTGCAGTAATTATATCTGTCTTATTGCCATCACTTTATGTAGACAGTATCACCATAGGAGTATTTATAGCCCTTGTTAATGCAGTTTTTGGCTTAGTTCAAACTATGTCATGGAGGCTTTCAGAAACAATGTGTGAGCATGCGCGACTTCAAGAGTATCTCAAGGACTTGAATTGTTTCTTCGCATTGAGTGAAAAAAAGGAAGCTTGCATCGCACCTTCTTGTTCGGAAAATTTTATTTTTGAATCAGTTGAGTTTCGAAATGTAAGTTTTAAATATCCTGGAACAGAAACTTATGTGCTAAATCGATGCTCATTTCTGTTGAATAGCGGTAAAAACTATTCGCTTGTAGGAATCAATGGTGCAGGAAAATCTACCATTGTAAAATTACTCATAGGCCTTTACGACAATTATGATGGAGAAATATTACTAAACGGAATAAACATAAAAAATTATAATTATGCCATTCTTAAATCAATAATTTCCGTGCTTTTCCAGGATTTTACATCGTATGCCATTTCCCTAAAGGACAATATTACGCTTGGAAGGAATATGATTTATAATGAACAGGATATAAACAAAATCATTTCGCAAGTGGAGTTAGATGATCTCGTTCAGGAATTAAGCGATGGTATAGAAACATCCCTAGGTAAAATAAAAGAAGCGAGTGTAGATATTTCAGGAGGGCAATGGCAAAGACTTGCCATTGCAAGGGTACTCTATTCGGAAGCGAAAATCAATATTCTCGATGAACCGACTGCTTCGCTGGATCCAATTGCAGAAAGTCAAGTATACGAAATGTTTCATAGAATAAATAATAATTGCTTTACCATATATATTACACATCGACTTGGTGCTGCAAAAATATCTGATGAAATACTTGTTGTTGATGAGGGAAGAATCGTTGAGTTTGGTAGTCATGAACAATTAATGAAAATACGCAACGGTTTATATCGAAAAATGTTTGACAGCCAAAAATCATGGTATGAATGAGGCTCTGCCACGTTATAAAGATGAGGATTTATAATGAAAAAAGAAAATGGTTTTATAAGTAATAGTATAAAAGGCATACGTATTATATATCGCGCTGAACCTAAAATGTTATTTTTACATATTTTTTTCACCTTTTTACATGGACTATCTTGGACTATGCAGGTAGTATCTATGCAGCGATTCTTTGATTCGGCTCAGTCCTTGGTTCAAAAAAACATTAGTTTAACGTACTGTGCAATTGCGTTATTAGGGCTAATTGCATCTTATGCTTTTTGTCAGGTGATGAATGGAATCGATAATTGTCATGCAAGAATTCTAAGTCTAGCTATTGCTAAACATACGAATCAAAGCATATTCAAGCGGATTGATACAATGAATTGTCTCGAATTTGAGGATGAGAACCGGCTTAATTACATCAATAAAGCCATGAACGGCGCTGGGAACATTGTATGGGTGTGTTTAACTTTACTTGATATAATATTTTTTTACACAACCTATTTTATTTTAATGGGTATTTATTTGTTTACGTTAAAACCAGTACTCAGCATAAGCATTTTGGTGATTTTTATACCCTGTTTCCTTTCAAATATTATACAAATTAAAACATTTAAAAACTTAGAAAACATTTCCGCACCTATTCGACGTGAATGTGATTACTACGAACGTTGCGCTTCTGATGTGCGGGAAACTCGGTTGTGGGGAGTTACAGAGCATTTTAAAAAGCTTTTTAATTTATGTTTAAAAAAATTAAACAAACTAACTCTTCGTGCACAATTGAAAAAAAATACTGTCAGTTTATTGATGAATTTTCTTACTGTAATAGGATATGGCATCATCCTTTTTATGATTATTGTCTTTGTATTGCGTCAAGAGATAACAGTAGGAGCATTTACAGCGGTTTTTGCGTCAATCAACCGACTTTTTAATTTCATGAGTGAAGTCATATCCGAAAGAATCAGTTGGGCTTCTGAAAATGTTGCCGGATTAAATAATTATCTATCGTTTGTTAATGACAATACTAATAATGAAGTAGAAAAAACACCTTGTGAACAGTCTGATATTATATTAAATGACGTCACGTTTAGATATCCTGCATCAAAAAAATGCGCATTAAAAAACATAGATTTGACAATTAAAAAAGGACAAACCCTTGCAGTAGTCGGTGAAAATGGCAGCGGAAAAACGACCCTTTGCAAGTTATTACTTGGTCTATATTCGCCAACAAGTGGTCAAATATTAATTAAAAATACTTCTATTGAGAATGTATCTAATGAAAAATGGTCAGCTATATTTCAAAATTACTGTAAATACAAAATGACCCTTAAAAAGAATATCACCATTAGCAATATAAATGAGACAGATGGAGATGCAAATGTTGAATACATTTGTAAAAAGTCTGGAGTAGTCTTAGATACCGAAAAGTTGCCAAACGGAATTAACACAATGCTTGGTCGTGATTTTGCGGGAACGGAGTTATCTGGTGGGCAATGGCAACGAGTAGCCATTGCCCGCGGGCTTTACCGTCCTTATGATTTTATTGTGTTAGATGAGCCAACATCTGCCATTGATCCGTTGGAAGAAACCCGTTTATACGAAGAATTCATAGATATCTGTGAAGGGAGGACAGCCATAATTGTCACACATAGACTGGGCTCTGCTAAAATTGCAGATTGTATTATCGTAATGAAACATGGTATGATTGTAGAACATGGAACACATGCAGAATTAATGGAGCAAAACGGCGAATACAAAAGAATGTACGATTTGCAAAGTAAATGGTATGCATAACTTCAACTGCGAAAACTCTTAATTTTGCACTTTCGCCAAACTCTGAAATAAGCTTAAACATTGACATTTCGTTATCTATCCTATTCAACAAGATGAAGATCCTGCCGCGGAATAATTCGCATTCCTTTCTCAACTGCTTGTTGTCCCATAGGCTCTTGCTTTTAAATCATTGCAGCGGATTAATATGCAGCCGCCTCTTATTTCTAAAATATAAGGCTGCCGCCGCTGCAAAGCCTTGTGATATTCTAAAAAGCCAAGTTTTTCATCTCTTGTCAAGCTAAAAAAGTCAGCGCCCACAATGAAACAGTCTCTCCTTCAATTTCGTATAGCGTTTCCGGCGCTGTCGGCAGGATGGTATCCACAGTTTCCGAAAAGGTAAAGCCGACCATTAAACCGCCGTTATCCAATTCAAATACATGGGGGTTGGCTTCATAAGCTTGCGACCATTTATCGTCAGGCCTTACGTTGTCAGAATTGTCCGCTCCCATTTTAAATAACAAACGCTGATGAACAACGGCATTTCCTTTTTGGATATATTGAATGGACTCGGCTCCCCCAAACGCCAAGGCCGGAGCAAAGAAAAAAATCTCATTTTCCGCAAGTCCGCCGAGTTTAGCCAACGCCTCCTGGAATAAGTCTACTCGCAAAAATTGTTCCGCAAGCTTTCATCAGGAAGTATACGCTCAAAAAAATCTAAAAAACTGATGGAAAAGCTGCCAGTCCTGCGATAGTGAATATCAAGCAGACACATATCATCGGCGGTTTCAGACAATTTACGGTAAATGAAAATTGTTCCAAATCCAGTCGTCAAAATAGGATAACAATTTCCCTGCTTCCCCAGCCAAAGTGTAAGCGCGTCAGCATAATCCGCAGGATATATGATTTTCAGTAATCCTCCGCCATAATTCCCAAAGCCATATTCCCTCCAAAAGCCAAGAAGTTCTTCCGGCAGTTTTCCTTTAAATTGTTTCAGCATTTCAGCGGTCGGTTTTCGCAAGTTTTTGCCTGGTGGATACTTGTTTAAAAACAAATCAAATACTTTCATCCCATGTTCTCCTTTGCATGATTTTAATTCCCTAAAGATAAAATAAAGATAAATATTGAAAACTATCTTTATTTTCAGTAGAATAAAATCCGTCTGAATATGACGCCGAAACATAATATTCGGACGGATTCTTTCATTTCCCTCCATTAAAACGAGAAGTCTGTTTTTAATTTCTCCAAGGCGTCTACAATCGCATTAAGCTGAAACTCTACCGTTTCATCAGCGGCTTCAGGAACAAACAAGGGAAGCGTATTAGGAATAGCTCTGCGTACAACCATCGCCGTCAAACTTAAATTGGTAAATAGATTAATCCTTGCCGTATCCGCTCTTATTCCAAAGTTCTCTAAAATTTCTCCGAAAAGACCACGCTGCTTTTGACGGAACACTTGATAGCTTTCCTTTGACAGACGCTTGAAAATGAGTTGTTGTTCTTCAATGGTTAAAACAGCGATACCATTTTTTTCTCCATAACAGCAGGCGAAAAGAAATTGTTTTACTGCGTCGCGCCAGCTTAAAGCAGGATCAGACATAAGCGTTTGCACATACTTAATAATTTTGGGCTGCTGCAAGTAAAGCGTTTCAACTATCAAATCTTCCTTTGTTGCGAAAAAAGAATAGAAGAAAGTTCTCGAAATACCAACTCTTTTATATACCTGCTCTACGGTTGTATGCTGTATGCCCTGTTTTGCCATCAGTTCAAGCCCAACTGTAACAAGCTGCATTCTAATACGTTCTCTGTCCTCGTCAGAATAAGCAACCTTTGGCACACCATTGCCTCCTCGCAATAAAAACAAATTCTTAATTTTGACTTTATTATACCACATAAAATAATATAGCACAAGAGCAAAATATCCCAGCTTTGATATTCTCAAATGCCGATGCCTCTGGAGAGCGAACGTTTTATTAAAGAAACCTTATAGATTACCGCCATCCTATTCTACTGACAAATATCCGAGACTGTTTCATCTGCTTCCCTATTTGAAATAGTTGCCGGCTTACTCCTAATTTTTCCGCTACGCCTTCCTGCGAAAGGCTGCCTTAAAATAAAAAAATATAATTAAAAACAAACGAAAATTTTAAAGAAAAGGCTGCGAAAGAATTATTGACGAAAAGCTTTTGCATAAATAAAAAATGCAGGACAAGCCAATACCGCCCTGCAAAATCTATACTGTTTTTTCGCCAAAGCTGATTCAACCCTTCAGGCTTTTAGAAAAAGTACGCTCAGCTTAACGTTCCTTGGGTGAACCGTCAGCATTGAATAACGGCAGATATGCTAAATATTTTATATCGTCACGATATTTAGCGTCTCCCTCAGCTATTATAGCCATACGCCCGGCAACCGTGCCTCCCGATTGTTTCACCAGCTTTTCCACGGCGCGCAGACTTTCGCCAGTACTTATAACGTCGTCAATTATAAGCACGCGTTTATTCTTCATCAATTCCACGTCCTCGCTGTCTATATACAGCATCTGCTTTTTGGCTGTGGTAATGGATGTAACCTCAGTTGAAACTACGTTTTTCATATAAAGCTTGGGCGCTTTGCGGGCGATAAGATATTTATTTTCCCCCGATTGGCGGGCCATTTCATAAACCAGGGGAATACCCTTAGATTCAGCCGTTATCATTATATCATGTTCGGGCGCCAGCTTTAAAAGCGCTTTAGCCGCATTTACTGTTAATTCCACATCTCCGAAAATAACAAATGCGCCGATGTAAAGGTCGTCTGAAACCTTGCATAAAGGCAGCTGCCTATTAAGGCCGGCAACCTGTATTTCATAGAACTGTTCCATATTAATCCTCCCATGCTTGCTTAGACAATAAAATCGGAGTACAATGCGCCGCCGAGAGTGTGAATTGTTCGGTTTTGCTGTGTTGTCGTCCTTGAAATACGCCCGGTATTTCTG